>Ga0187827_10007274_pt1 | contig 12377 bp, 12 predicted proteins | sample ETNtaG_39_FD_167969 | JGI IMG/M metagenome (GOLD analysis project Ga0187827, IMG submission 167969) | Marine microbial and viral communities from oxygen minimum zone, Eastern Pacific Ocean - ETNP2014_SV_150_PacBio MetaG (Illumina Assembly) | ecosystem: Environmental > Aquatic > Marine > Hypoxic... | reverse complement strand
ATTTGCATTAGAAATAGATGATAAAGATGCAGATGCAATTTTTTTAAGTTGTGGAGGAATTAGATCAGTAGAGGTAATACAGGAAATTGAAAATATCACAGGAAAACCAGTTATAACTAGTAATCAATCTCAACTTTGGAGTTGTTTGAGAAAAGCAGGAATAAAAGATAATATTCAAGGCTTTGGTCGAATATTTAATTGTGCCGGTGATTCATTAATAAATTAATTTTTTTTATGAATTTATCTACTCTTGAATCGTATGTGGTTGATTCATATCAAATAAAAAAACCCGCTAATCTATGCACAGATTCTCCTAAAACCTTTTGCTGCTATAAGCGAGGAAGAAGAAATGACTTTTAAAAGAAAATTGATGTACACAAACAAATCACCTAGGCGCATAGATAGAAAGTCAGGTGCACGTAATAAAAAAATAATAAAACCTCTTTATTCGAGTCCCTGTTATCTTGGAGAAATTGAAAAACAGAAAAAGAAAAAATGAAAAATATTTACCAACAAGTTCAGTATGGCAATACATATGGATATCTTGGCTCTTTGGGATTTATTGTTATGGCAACCGACACAGTTATCCAGGAGAATCTGCGCACACTAGCTCCTGAAGGCGTTTCAATATCTGTTGCCCCCGTCGCAAGTCCTAACGAAATTAATATTGAAGGTCTTCGTAAACATATAGATACAATGGCTAACGCTGCTTCTCTAATCCAACCTGATATACCGCCTGACTTAATTTGTTATGCGTGTACCTCAGGTTCAATTGTTATTGGCGAGCATACGGTTGCTGAACAAATACGCCTTGGTTCTCCAAAATCACAACCAATGACATTGGTGACGGGCGTTATTGATGCACTTCGCACTTTAAATGCAAAATCCATTGTTGTTGCCACACCTTATATCGACGAGATTAATAAGCTGGAATATCGCTTTATGACCAATCAAGGATTTAATGTTCTTGATATTAAAGGAATGCAAATTGATGATGGTTCTATAATGGGCAACATTACTCCGGGTTATATAAAAGAATTTGCATTATCACTCGACAGACCTGAAGCAGACGCAATTTTTATCAGTTGCGGTGGAATACGCACCATTGACATTCTTCAGGAAATTGAGGAAGAGGCTAACAAACCAGTTGTTTGTTCCAATCAGGCAATGATGTGGAGTTGTTTGCGTCGAATTAATGTATCTCTAACCGTTAAAGGATGTGGGCGTCTATTTGAAATCCCTGAAATTGTTCATCCTCGTTCAATTTAGATTTATTTAATGAAAATAAATTATCGCCCTGAAGTAGATGGACTTAGAACTTTAGCAGTTTTTTCGGTAATTTTTTTCCATTCTAAAATAATTATATCTGATGTTGAATTATTCAAAGGCGGTTTTTTCGGAGTTGATGTTTTTTTTGTAATTTCAGGTTATTTAATTGCTTCTCTGATTTTAAAAGAAATTAAAAATACTAACAAGTTCTCATTTTCAAATTTTTATTTAAGAAGAGCAAGAAGAATACTTCCCGCTTTACTTTTAGTAATAATGGTATTTTTACCTTTAGCTTGGTTTTATTTATTACCAAATGCACTAGTAAATTATTCCAAATCTATTTTATCTGCAATTTTTTTTGGTTCTAATTTTTTCTTCTATTTTAGTGAACAAGAATATGGAGCATGGTCATCATTATTTGAACCTTTCATGCATACCTGGTCATTGGCAGTAGAAGAACAATTTTATATTATATTTCCTCTTTTGGTATTTTTCCTTTTTAAATATTGCAAAGATAAAATATTATTAGTATTTATTTTCATTTCATTATTAAGTATTTGTTCCGCATACATATTTGAAGATATTAACAAATCAATTCCATTTTATTTTTTACCAACACGAATGTGGGAATTGTTAGCTGGTGCAATTCTTGCGCAAATTGAATTATACAAACCAAGAACATCAAACATAAATTTATTTCATCAAATTTTTCCAACTTTTGGAATTTTATTAATTTTTTTTTCAATCATGTTTTTTGATGATGAAATGAAAAACATATCAATACTTGCAATTTTTCCAGTAATTGGTTCATTGCTTGTTATATGGTTCATAAATAAAAATGAACCAATTTATAAAATCTTATCATCTAAACCTTTTGTTGGTTTGGGTTTAATCTCATACTCGCTTTACTTATGGCACTATCCTGTCTTTGCTTTTGCCAGAATTACAGAATTTGTTCATGGAAGTTTAGATAAAAAATTTTTTTTAGGAATATTGATTATTATATTATCTATTATTTCATATCGGTTTATTGAAAAGCCCTTTAGAGATAAAAAAAAAATTTCAACAAAAAAATTTTTATTTTTAATTTTATTAATACAAATATTTTTAATTGCATTTAACTTTTTTATTGTTAAAGAAAATGGATTAAGTAAACGTTTACCAAATATAATTCAAACAAATTTATTCGATGGCAAAAATAGAATATTTGATTTTAATAAGAATATGGAATGTTCAAAAAAAATTGAAAATTATTGTATTTATAATGAATATGGAAAAAAAGGAAAAGTTTTTATAGTTGGAGATAGTACTATGGGTTCCCTTTCCGTAAATAATTTAAAAAATAGAGTTGTTAATAACGATTATCAATTTGTTACAATAATTAATGCTCAATCTTGGTATTTACCTGATTATAATAAAAAAAGTTTTGTAAATAATAAAATAAACTTTTCCTATAAAGAACAGAATAAAATACGAAAAATTTTATCCTCTAATCCAAACTCAATAATAATAATAGGTGGTTTGCTTCAAGAATATTTATCATCTATGAATTTTAATAATGAAGAAGGAGCATTTTTTAGAGGAAAATCAGATTATTATGAACATTTTTTCAATTACGATATGACACTTGAAGATGGGATCGTTCAGTCTATTGATAATTTACTACAATATAATCATAAAATTATATTAATTTATCCAATACCTGAAGTTGGATGGAATGTCCCACGCAAAATATTTAAAGAATTCAAAAAAAAACAAATAAAAAAATATATGAATAAATTATTTGGAAATAACAAATCGTTTGATAATTCAATGATCGATATTACAACTAGTTATGATGTTTATAAAAAAAGAACCAAAAAAAGCTTTGAATTACTGGATCGAATAGAAAATTCAAATATATATAAAATATACCCACATAAATTATTTTGTAATAACCAAATAAAAAATAGATGTGCAGCAAGTTATGGTCAAAATATTTATTATACTGACGATAGTCATCTTTCATATAAAGGTTCTGAGATGGTAAATGATTTAATTTTACAAAAGATCAAGGAAATCGAAAAGTAAGCAATAGCTAAAATTTTTATCTAGGTGGTAAATTCTACTTTAATATATTTTGTCTAAAGCATTAATTAAAAACGCGAAACTGTTTTTATATCTTTAAACAGAAAATAATATTCTATACTCTTTTGATATATCCAATCCCTCGCATTTCTAAACCTAGAGTCGGAGATTGGAATCCTCTAGGGCGCCTAAATAAATCCAGGGATTTTGTTAATTTTACATAATTACAATTGTTATTTATTTCCTAATTCTCAAGTTTGATTCCTTAAAATCCTTAATTTTATTCGACTAACGTATAAAGAAATTGGGCTATTGATCCATATCAAAGAAAAATTGCCCATTAATTCCGATATTACAAGATACTTACACTAAATAAAAAAAAGGAGGATAAATGAGCGGTTGGGAAATTTTGATTGTCGTTGCAATAGTTTATTACGTTTGGAATCAATAAAAAAAAATGAAGAATATGAAAAAGAATAAAGATATTCAGGAATTATTAGACGCTAAGCAAAATGCTCATAGTTATTGTTGTCACCAGCTTCAAGGAGTGGTTGGGAATATACAGAAGTTACGAAAAAATCTTAAAAAACTAAAAAGCAAACGTTGGAATCCATATAGTTTTGATAATGAATTAATATATAATCAGGTTTTGTTAATTGAAATTATTAAACACCTAGAGAAAAAATAATTACTCTAAATCCTCCAGATTTAATGTAATTTTTATCATCTCAACATACCTTAGGCCCCAAAATGGGGATAAAGCTTGATCTAAATCAAAGGTATACTAAAGAAATAAAAAGTAATAAAAAGCTTATATTTAATAAAGCAAATATTATTACTGAATTCTATTTTTTATCAATTTATAAACAAAAAATAATAATATCATGAGATATTGTAAAAAATGCCTACTTCCAAGCACTAAGCCTTACATAAAATTTGATAAATATGGTGTATGCGAAGCTTGTCTTTTCCATGAAAATAAAAAAAATATTACTAAAAAAGGAATTAATTGGAAAAAAAAAGAAAAAGATTTCAATGAAATTATAAAGAGAACAAAATTAAAGAAAGCTAAATTATTCGATGTCTGCGTCCCTGTAAGCGGTGGAAAGGACAGCATTGCTCAAGTAAGCCATTTGTTGAATAGAGGTCTAAGAATTCTCTGTGTGAATGTTGATTACGGTATAAAAACTAAGATTGGCCACAATAATTTAGAATGTATAAGCAAGATGGGTGCAAATTTAATAATTTATAGGAGTAACTTAATTTTTCATAAAAAAATAATAAAAATTTCATTTCAAGATTTCGGTGACCCAGATTTAATGAGTCATTGTTTGTTATATTCAATTCCAATACGTATAGCTATTAACCTTAAAATACCGTTGGTTTTACTAGGAGAAAATTCAGCTTATGAATATAGTGGTGACGATTCATTTGACGAAAAATCTTTTAACTTTAGATGGTTCAAATATTATGTTTCTAGTTCCGGCATTACACCCAAAAAATTTTCAAAGATTTATAATATTCCATATAATTTATTGAAATTATATGATCTTCCTGTTGAAAAGGAACTAAAAAAAACAATGATCTTATTCAGTAGCTATTTTTTCAAATGGAGTTCAGAAAAAAATTTGAAAATTGCAAAAAAATATGGTTTTAAAACTTTAAATAGACCTGCGGAAGGAACTTATAGAAATTATGTGAGTATTGATGAAAAAATTAATAGAATACACCATTATATCAAGTTGTTAAAATTTGGTTATGGTAGAGCAACTGATCATGCTTGCGAGGATATTAGAAATAAACTGATATCTAGAAAAAAGGGAATTTTGTTAGTAAAAAAATATGATAGAGTAAAATTAACTAACTTTTTTATAAACGATTTTGTAGATTTTATTGGAATTAAAAGAAGTTCTTTCTTTAAAACCTTAAGTAAATTTACTAACAAAAAAATCTGGAAAAAAAAGAAGCTTTTCAATTTAATATAAGTGTAAAATAATTTATGATGATAGATAAAATAAAAAATATGATAACTCGCTTCTTAAAATATAAAATTATTATTAAAAGAGTTTAACCTTGAGACAAGTTAAAATAATGCTTGGGGACCTGAACTATCACAACGTTCATCAAAGTATTATGTTTCAATCAGTCCCAATAAATATTGGTTATATCGGGCAGTATGTAAATCAGAAATTTGGAAAAGAGGCTCATGTTTCCCTTTATAAGGATCCGCATGAATTTTTTTCTAAACTTAAAGAGGACAAGCCTGATATTGTTGCCCTGTCTCAGTATATTTGAAATACTGATTTAAATCGCTTGATGATACAAAAGATAAGAGGCCTCTATGGCAAAAATGTATTAATTGCATTAGGTGGACCAAGTACAGATGTTGAGGATTGGGAAAAAAAATATTTATTGCAGAACAATTTTGGAGCTGATGCTCTAATATTGGAAGAAGGTGAGATACCTTTCTCAAATGTGGTTACATCATTTATATCAAACCAAAAGAAAATTTTTACTGAACCATTAGACGGAGTTGCTTTTATGCAAGAATCGGATTTGGTATATGGAGTTAAAAGAACAGTACAAACAGATTTAACTGATCTTTATTCACCGTATTTATCAAAAATATTAGACAAATTTTTGCATTCTACTTATATGCCCTTAATTCAGATGTCTAGATTTTGTCCCTATACTTGCGCTTTTTGCACGGCTGGCAAAACAAGAGGAAAACTTCGCAGTTTTCCAATGGATATGGTTAAAGATGAGATAAAATTTATTTCAAAAAAGTTTTCTGACAGACCTCATTTCACATTACAAGTAGCAGATGAAAACTTTGGTGTTTTTAAGCGCGATGCAGAAATTGCAGCACATATAAGAGAATGTTCTGATAAAAATCATTTTCCAAGACAGATGTTTTTCTATAGTGATAAACGATTTACCGATACGGTGCGCAGCATAGTTGAGAACTTGGGAAGTATTAACAAGGATGGATTACAGCTTTCACTTCAGAGTGGAAATCCAAAAACAATTGAATTAATAAAAAGAAAAAATCTCAGTGAAGAAAATATTGACAATGGAATTGCATGGGCTGCTGAAAGAGGAATTGAATCTTTTACGGAATTAATTTTTGGATTACCAAACGAAACATTGGAGTCTTATTGTAATTCTTTAGATAAATGTGCAAAGCGTGGTTTTGACGTTATTGTAGGATACTCGTTATGGTTAATGGCGGGAATTCCATTGAATACTAAAGAATCTAGAGAGAAATTCGAAATGAAAACAAAATTCCGTGTCCTTGCCTCAGCTTATGGTGAAATCGACGAAGATTTTTCAGTCGAACATGAAGAAATTGTTGTTAGTACAAATACGTTAAATCCCACAGATTTTCAAATGTTCAGAAGGATTACTTTTCTGTTTTACACTGTATATGCAATTGGATTTTATAGGTTTTTTATTCAGTGTTTACATAATTATGGTATTTCAATGACCAGATTCTTTAGAGAGTTTATGTCTCCAAATCTAGATGAAAAATGGCCTAAGGAGTATTTACAATTTATCTCTGACTTCGATAAAAAAACAACCGAAGAGATTTTTGATACTCGTGAAGAACTTGAAACACATACTAGAAAAAAATTTTATAATAGTGGTAAAAAAGTGAATAACCCAACCAGGCTCAACGTTTTCTTTGGTGCGCGACTGGTCTACCAAGAAAGGTCTTGGGTAAAAAATGTTTTAAAGCGTCACCTAAAAAGATTGCTTCCTGATTGTGATATAGAAACGTCTGAAATATTCGATACTTTACTTGAGGTAGGAGAAAAGGAGAGAGTCAATATTAGAAATCCTGTAATACCAACACCTGTTAAGACCAATTATGACATTTTGTCTTGGAAAAGAGAAAGGTTTAAAAAATCATTAAGTGAATATTCTTTTAAAACAAACACTATTAAATTTGCAATAAAACCAATAATTAACAATACAATTAAAAGTTTTGTAATTGATTGTGGTAATCAAGAGGATGGAGTCTTTTATTATAATGCCGTAGATAACATTTTACCAAGGGGAAACCAACTTTATGATTTGTGCTATGAATTAAATACAGCGAATACTTAGCTTTAATATATTGCTGGTATAGAGATCTTTTAGTTTATGAGAATAATATTTATAATTCTAGCAAGATTGAAATTAACCAGAATATTAAATTTTTATTATTGGCGGATACTCTAATACTACCCCTGGAATCCAGTCTTTAATTTGTTGTATTCTTCTTGAAGTTGAGGGATGTGTGCTCATCCATTCTGGGGGTTCTTTTCCCTTGTTTGATTCTTTCATTCTTTCCCAAACTTTTGTTGTTTCTCTAACGTCAAAACCTGCTAAAGACGTAAAAATCAATCCGAGATAATCTGCCTCACTTTCTTGTTTTCTATTAAATGGGTTCATAATTCCAAATTGTGCTAACATTCCAGCAACATCAATGCCAACAGTTCTTGATGCCCCAGAAATTTTACCTCCTGAAACAATATCTGCAATTTGAGTTCCTAGATTTATCGCTATACTTCTACTCGCACGTTCTACCGAATGTTTGGCAACAGCATGTGCAATTTCGTGACCCATTACAGATGATAATCCATGTTTATTTTTTGTAATTTCTAAAATGCCAGAATAAACTGCAATTTTACCTCCCGGCATACACCACGCGTTTTTAATTTTTTTATTATCTACCAGGATATATTCCCACTTAAAATTAGCTGTTGGATCAGGAATGTTGTTTTGGCCAAAATATTCACTTACTGCCTGTTCAACATTGTGTCCGATATCCTTTATTTCCTCTAACTGATTTAAATCATCACTTAGCTTTTCTTTTTTTTTAACTTTTTCATATATTTGTGCAGCCTGTCTATTTAATGTTGACTCTGGAATTATTTTCAATTGTCTTCTCTCAGTAATTGGTACCGTAGTACATGATGAAATCATCAATCCACAAGTACAACAACCAAAATATCTAAGGAATTTGCGTCTGTTTATGATATCAGTATAATTCATTTAAATTAAAATCTATATAACGTTATGAATTTGAACTATAAATTGCCAGTCCTTTATTTGACTGTACTAGTATATTTTATTTTACAATCTACTTATCCATAATCAATGAAAAAATCACAGAAAAAAGGAAGTGTTTTTGCAAGATTGAGAAATAATTTTATTGCAGGCGTAATAGTTTTGATTCCTATAGGCATAACCGTTTACCTGACATTATTTATTATTAAAATTTCGTCAAAAATATTACCCAAAGAGCTGAACCCAAATCACTATCTACCATACAATATACCGGGAGTTGAAATAATTATTTCAATTATTTTAATAACGTTTATTGGGTGGCTGTCTTTATCTTTAATTGGAAAAAAAATTTTGGAAATATTTAATAATATTTTAAAAAAAATTCCTATTTTAAGAACTATTTATTCAGCATTTGAACAAATGTTAGATATTTTTAATAAAAAGGATGGAAATAAAAAAAATGTTGTATTAGTTGAGTATCCTCGCAAAGGTTCGTGGGCAGTGGGATTTGCTACAAAAGAAAATAAGAGTGAAATAAGTACTAAGTCAAAACAAAATTTGATTAATGTATTTGTACCCACAACCCCAAATCCAACTAGTGGTTTTTTATTAATGTTTCCCAAAGAAGAAGTCATTTATTTAGATATGTCTTTTGAGGAAGCGTCAAGATTTATTGTATCAGCGGGGTCAGCAGAGCCTAAATAATTTATTAAGAATCAATTTGATTAATAATTTCAGCTTTATCATATAACTTTATCAGCGGTTCATATATTTTAAGATTTTGTTCTTTATTTTCAATTTCTTTGATATGCATTTCTGCCATTTTAAATAATTTTTCGTGATGAATTGGGTCGGCTAATTTAAATTCTTTAATTCCGCTTTGTTTGTAGCCTAATATGTCTCCAAAACCTCTTAATTTCATATCTTCGTCTGCTATTTTGAAACCATCATTTGTTGATTTAAGTATATTTATTCTTTTTTTTGCATTTTCGCTCAGGTTTTTTTTATATAATAAAATGCAGGTTGCCTGCATGTTGCCTCTTCCAACCCTTCCTCTCAATTGATGAAGCTGCGATAAACCAAATTTATTTGAATTTTCGATAACAATGACGTTTGCATTTGGAAAGTCGATACCAACTTCAATAACAGTAGTCGATACTAGTATTTTAATTTTTTTATCTAAAAATTTTTTTAGAACAGTTTCCTTCTGCTCATTTTTAAGCGAGCCATGAATCAATCCAACTTTTCCAGTAAAAATATTATTCAAATATTCAAATTTTTTTACTGCCGCTTCATAGTCTAATTTTTTTGACTCATCGATTAATGGACATACCCAGAATATTTGATTTTTATCAGTAATTTCTTTTTTTATAAATTTTATTACTTCGTTTATTTTAGTCTCAGGTTTGCTTAAAGATATTATTTCTTTTCTATAAGAAGGTTTTTCTGTTAATTTTGATACATCCATATCACCATAAAAAGTCATGACCAAGGTTCTGGGAATAGGTGTTGCGGACATCACCAATATATCGCAATTCTCACCACCTTTTTTTGATAGTTCCATTCTTTGTTTCACACCAAACTTATGTTGTTCATCAATTATTATTAAACCTAAATTTCCAAATTCTGTTTTTTTTTGAAACAATGCGTGGGTACCAAATATTATATTTATATTATTTTGTTTAAATGCATTAATTTTAATTTTTCTTTCTGAGTTGCTAGTTTTGCCAGTTAAAAAATCAGTTTTAATGTTACTTTCATTAAAAATTTTATTGGCTAACATATAGTGTTGATTTGCCAATATCTCAGTTGGGGCCATGAATGCAACTTGATATCCCGATTCTATAACATTGGCAGCAGCTATTAATGCCACTATGGTCTTTCCCGAACCAACGTCACCCTGTAAGAGTCTAAACATTTTTGATTGGGAAAACAAATCTCTATTTATTTCATTGATAATATCAATTTGATTCTTAGTCAGCTGAAAAGGGAAATTACTGATTATTTTTTTGCTTACTTTATTTCTAAATTTTTTTGGTTTCTTCTTTATTTTTTTTATTTTTTTTCTTATTTGAGATAAAACAATGAGACTTGACAATATTTCATCATAAGCCAATCTTTGATAATAAACTGATTGAAAATCTTGATTAATTTTTGGATTATGTAAATGTAATATAGATTCTCTCCAGTTTTTATAATCAAATTTTTTCATAATTTTTCCATTATGCCATTCTGGAAAAAATGGTAATTTTTTGAGCACTTGTTCAATAATATTTCTATAAACTTTTTCAGTAATTCCTTCAGTTAATGAATATCTAGGAATAATTTTTTTAACAAAATTTTCCTTTTCTAAAGGAACTATGTAAGCTGGGTTGGTGATTTGATATTTTTTATTATAAAAATTTACTTTGCCACTTATAATTACCCATTCATTCAAAGGCAGTATTTTTTTTATATATCCTTCTCTGCTATTAAAGAAAACTATATTTATTTTTCCAGTTGAATCTTCGCATTTTACAGTATTTGGCAGGTTTCTAATTCTTGGAATATTATATTTTATGACTTGAACTTTTATGGTGCAAATTTTACAAATCTCAAGCTCATTAATATTAATCAAGTTAGATCTATCAACGAATGCTTGAGGTAAATGTAATAGTACATCAAATAAAGTCTCAATTTTTTTTTTCTTTAATATATTTTTAGTTTTTTGACCGACTCTTTTGAGTGTAGAAATGTCTTTTAATAAGAATTCATAACTATTAGAATGAATCATTATCCTATATTATATACCTATTTTATTTGAACTATGAATAGTATTGACCTACTTAAAAAAAAGATTTTGTATCGATCAGAATATCGGGGTATTAAAGAAACGGAGCTCCTGTTAAATAGTTTTATAAAAAAATATATCAATGGTTTTAGTATTATAGAATTAAAGCAATTGGATGATTTATTAAATGTTGATGATGACAGTTTATTTAAATGGTATTTAAATAAAAAGGTAGAAATTAAAATTCCAGATAACAAAGTATCGAAACTTTTAAAGAATTTTAAATTTAAAATATCTGTTGGCGGAAAGGGTGGGATTCGAACCCACGAATGAGTTGCCCCATTGCTGGTTTTCAAGACCAGTGCTTTCAACCGCTCAGCCACCTTTCCACTTATAAGCAAAACAAGAGTTGAAAATAATAACTTTTGTTTTAATTTTGATAATATTTATAAGGCTTTTATCATAAATGGAAGGTCCTACAAAATAATAATATTGAGTAAAAATTTCAATATTAGTTCTGAAAACGTTACAAGAATGTTATTATTAATTGGAGAAAAAATAAAAGAAAGGAGAAAATATGTTTAAATTCGATTTACAAATTCCAACTTACGCGGAATGGAAAGTTCAATTGGATAAATTAATGAAAGAACAACCTGAACAAGCCAAAAAATATCAGGAGCAAGTCCAGAAATTTTGGCAGGATTTTTTTGAAGACACATTTAAAATAAAAAAATAGTTTAGATGTACTAAAAAGAAGAAAAAGAAAAAAAGATAGCAAGTATTGAAAAAGTTATAGCCTATCTAAACAGTATGGCTTTAGGCTTTAAAGAATCATATCGTAAAAAATCAAATTAATATGGCATCTTAATGCTTCATGGAGAATCGTATTTTATGTTAAGATTATAAATTATATTTTTTAAATTAGTATGAAAAATAGAACAATAGAAATAATGGCACCCGTAGGCTCATGGCAATCTTTACACGCAGCAATACAAGGTAGAGCCAACTCTGTTTATTTTGGAATAGAACAGTTAAATATGAGGGCTAAATCCTCTAACAATTTTACTTTGAAAGATTTAGTAGAAATAGCCGGACTTTGTAATAAAAATAATATCAAAACCTATATTACCCTCAACACTATTATTTATGATCACGACTTAATATTAATGAAAAAGATTGTAGACACAGCTAAACAAACGGGCATTACTTCCATTAT
>Ga0187827_10007270_pt1 | contig 12382 bp, 12 predicted proteins | sample ETNtaG_39_FD_167969 | JGI IMG/M metagenome (GOLD analysis project Ga0187827, IMG submission 167969) | Marine microbial and viral communities from oxygen minimum zone, Eastern Pacific Ocean - ETNP2014_SV_150_PacBio MetaG (Illumina Assembly) | ecosystem: Environmental > Aquatic > Marine > Hypoxic... | reverse complement strand
CGCTCGATAAAACCTATCCGCTGGCGGAAGTCGGCGCTGCCCACAGCCAAATCGCAGAACGTCACACTCGCGGCAAGGTCGTATTGACGGTATAAAAACAAACAGAAGTAAGAGGCGAGGAATTCTTCAAACTCGATTAAAGCGTTTGGACTGTTTCAGACTTTTTCAAGCCGAAGACTTCGATGCCGTGGTTGCAGCCCTGACAAATGCTAGTTTTACGCTGTTGGAAGCTTGCCCTGAGGTGCAAAATATTCAAAATACAAGCGATGCAGGATAACCCTAACGAACTTGAGAAATATTCCGTTCGCAGTAGCGATGTGATATACACGGTTTGTGCCGAGGCGGTAAAAATCGGTAACGATTATTTGGTATATTTATGGGGTGGTGAAGCGCCGCATATCGGCGCTGTTGCCGCGGCTCAGCCCCGGCCCAGCCTGGTAGACCCGGCTGAAATCAGTGCTTCATCCTCGGTGTTGACCTATGTTGGTCACAAAGAAGATATTGTGGCAAAACAGGTCGCTGAAGATTTATCCAGTGCGCTTGATGAAAATGTTGTTGTCACCGCCGGGATTCACTGGGATAACATCGAAAAAACCGGCATCGAAAAAGTTGTTGCGGGATGCCGGGAAGTAACCGAGGCACTGATTGAGGTGCTCGGCAAACACAACGAGGAAACGAAATGACACAGCCTCTTGTCGTCGCTGTTACCGGTGCCACCGGCGTGATTTACGGCGTTGAATTGCTGAAGGTTCTTAAAGAACTCGGTGAGGAAACCCATCTGATATTAAGTGAATCAGCTGGCCGGAATTTGAAGATCGAAACTGAATATGAACTCGATGATGTGCGCGCGCTCGCCGATGTTGTTTACAGCAACAAAGATATCGGCGCCGCAGTCGCCAGTGGATCGTTTCTGACCCGGGGTATGGTGGTTGCGCCTTGCACGATCAAAAGCCTGTCGGCAATTGCCAATTCCTACAATGATAATCTCGTTGCCCGGGCGGCTGACGTTACCTTGAAGGAAAAGCGCCGCTTGGTGTTGATGGTCCGGGAAACGCCCTTACACAAAGGCCATCTCGATTTAATGTCACGCGCCGCCGATTTGGGGGCAACGATCCTGCCGCCGATGCCGTCCTTCTATCATGGGCCGCAAACCATCCAGGATATTATCAATCAAAGCATTGGTAAGGTGCTGGATCAATTCAGCATTGAGCACAATCTTTTCCGTCGTTGGAAAGGCGATGAAAGGGTGAGCGATAGGGATGTCAAAACGCCAAGCAGTGATCGAGTCGAAAATCTGGAATCCCGCTTCGGTGAAATCAAGCGCCTCTAGTTTTGACTAGCTGGACGGATCAAGCACATCCAAGACTTTTTCGGGCGTCATCGGCAAAGAATTAGGCCGCCCGCCAATGGCATCATCAATCGCATTGGCAATTGCGGGCGCAACGCCGACCATGGCCGGTTCACCAACACCTTTGGCGCCGTAAGGTCCAGCTGGTTCCGGGTCTTCAACGATAATAGTGTGAACCTTAGGCACCTCTTTGACGCCGGGAACTTTGTATTCCATCAAAGTTGGGTTCACCAGCCGACCGTTGTCCCAGACCATTTCTTCATAGAGCGCATAGCCCATACCTTGGGCGAAACCGCCTTGGATTTGACCTTCAATATTGGTGGGATTGATTGCCTTGCCAACATCGGCGGCGGCCCAGGCCTTGACCACTTCAACCTGGCCAGTGATTTCATCAACATCAACCGCGGCCCCTTGGACACCATAAATATAGGCCCCCATATTGCCGAACACGACGGCTTTCATCTTAGAGCCCTCGCGGTCGAAAGGAGGGCCATCGAAGACGAAAGTGTGGGTGCCGATGATCGGCCCACCAACGCCGTAATGCGCACGTAAAGATGCCTCTTTAAAAGTGATAGTACGATTGACTAGTGGACTGTCGGAAACGTCTGATTTAACGCCGACTTGGCCACCTGAAATCAACGTCAGCTGCGCAGGATCACAATCGAGCATAGCCGCTGCATGTTCAATGATCTGATCGGCAACATCTTCGGCGGCGGCTTTTACCGCCCGGCCGGTGGTGTAAGTGGTGCGGCTGCCAACCGACTTATAATTGTACGGCGTTGTGTCGGTATCAGGCTCGGTCACATTAATGGATTCGATGGGCAGTTTGAGTGCTTCCGCACAGATTTGAGCCAAGATTGTGCTGGCGCCCTGGCCGATTTCAATGCCGCCGGTATTCATCGTAATCGTGCCGTCTTCACGCAGTTGCACCGAGGCACCGCTGGCCAAAAAACTGCTGATATGAGCAAAGCCGGAAAAGCCGAAGCCGCGTTTCTTGCCGAGTGCCGGTGGCGGCAATTGAGCTTTATCGAGTTCAGCCGCCTTTTCAACTTCTTCCAGGCATTGAGCAAAGCCGCAGGCCGGAACTTCCTGGCCGCCCAGCCATTTATCGCCGGCTACCATGGCGTTCTTTTGACGCACTTCCATCGGTGACAGCTCAAGCGTTTGAGCGAGGCGGTCAATCAAACATTCGCGGGCGATGGTGGTCTGTGGATTGCCAAAGCCGCGGAACGAGCCAGCGCGGAGTTTGTTGGTATAAAAAGCCCGGGCCGAACCACGAAAATTAGGAATCCGGTAGGGCCCTCTGGCCATCATCAGACCGAAGCTCGCAACCGCCGGGGTCTCGTCCATAAAGGAGCCGCCATCAAACAGCAATTCAGCTTCCTGCGCGACAAACGTGCCGTCTTTCTTAGCGCCAATTTTCATGCGCACGCGTGATGGATGACGCGACCGGCAGGTTTCAAAATCCATTGCCCGGGAAAGCGTGATTTTAACCGGCTTGCCGGATTTGAGCGCCAGTGCTGCGGCAATCGGCTGCATATGTGGCCCGGCCCGGCCACCAAAGCCACCGCCAACCGTCGGTGAAATCGCCCGCACTTTAGTCAGCGGTAGACCAAGGTAATCAGCCGTGCGGGTTTGGATGAAATGAACGCCCTGGTTCGGTCCCCAAACGGTAACCTTGCCATTGGCATCGACATCGGCGAGAGCAGAAGCTGGCTCTAAATAGAGATGATGCTGAGCCTGGGTCTCGAACGTTTCTTCGACCACTGCATCACATTCCGCCCAGGCGCTATCGATATCGCCTTCTTCAGCAGACGTCACCCAGCATTCATTACCGCTGACGTCCAAATCTGTTACCTTCATTTGATAAGTGGAAAACTCTTCGTGGATGATCGGCAGATCGGGATTCATCGCATCATCGATAGACAACACAGCCACAAGCTCCTCGTATTCGACTTGGATCAAGAGAGCCGCTTCTTCAGCAGCTTTTTGTGTGCGCGCGGCAACGGCAGCAACCGGTTCACCGATATAGCGGACTTTGCCTTTGGCCAGCAAAGTTTCGTCTTTGACGTGGCCACCGCTTCGAAACCAGTTATAATCATCACCGGTTATCACGGCTTTAACGCCTGGCACTTCAAGCGCCGCTGAAATATTATAAGAGAGAATATTAGCATGGGCGTGCGGGCTGACGGCAATCGCGCCATAGAGCATACCGGGCAAAGTCATGTCATCGGTATATTGCGCGCGGCCGCTGGCTTTGTCTTTACCTTCAAGCCTGGTGACGCGTTTGCCAACTGTGTCTAAGACTTCGGTCATCGCCCCGCTCCATTGATTTGTTGTGCTGCTAGAACGGCGGCGTCGATAATTTTTTCATATCCAGTACAACGGCAGATGTTGCCTGAAATACCTTCACGTATCTCGGTTTCACTGGCTTTTGGATTGTTTTTTAGGATTGAACTGACAGTCAGGATCATACCTGAGGAACAAAAGCCGCATTGAATACCACCGGTATCAACAAAGGATTGCTGCACAACGTCCAAGGCTTCCGGTGTTGCCAAGCCTTCGATGGTGGTTATTTCAGCACCTTCGCAGAGTGCGGCTATGGTCAGACAGCCCCGCATTGGCTCGCCATTGATCAAAACCGTGCAGGTGCCGCAGACGCCTTGATCACAGCCCCGCTTGGCACCGGTTAAATGCAGCCGCTCACGCAGCACGGTCAGCAGGGTTTCTTGGGCCGGCGCGGTGACAGTTTCGATCTCGCCATTGATTTTAAGATCATAAGTTAAAGTGTTGTTCATTATTCGCGGCCTCCCATTTGTTGCGCTGTGGTAAGCGCCCGGCGCAAGACGCGAGGCAATACTTTGCGGCGGTATTCGGCGCTGCCGCGAACGTCGCTCATTGGATCGCTGGCGGCGACCAGCAACTCAATCGCTGCGTCCAAATCTCCATCGATATATTTTGCTTCCGCTTCCGGCACCCGATAGGGAGTTGGCCCACAACCGCCAACGGCGATTCTGACATAATCACAGCTATCACCGGAAGATGCTATCACCACGGCGACTGATAGGATGGCAATATCACCGGCGATCTTGGCAATCTTATCATAGACTGCAACAGCATTCTCCGGCCCGGCAGGTATTTGAATTGATTGCACCAGCTCGTCCTCTTCAAGAGCTGTCGATAAAAATCCATCGAAGAAATCTTCAGCGGAAATTGAGCGGGAGCTATCTTGACCGACGATGTTGATGGTTGCCTCGGCGGCCAACAGGGCAGTGGGATAGTCAGCCGCCGGATCGCCGACAACAACCGAGCCACCAATGGTGCCCATATTTCTAATCGGCGGGTGAGCAATTTTATCGGCAGCAATGCCGACAATGTTTTGCGCCTCTGAAAAATCTACATAGGCCGCGACAGTTTTATGTTTTGCTGACGCGCCGATAATTACCGAACCGTCAGAGGATTTAGTGATTTCGTTTAAGCCGGTAATATATTCGAGGGAAATTAAAGCTGAAGGCTCAACGACGCCGCTGTTCATCATCGCCACCAAAGTCGCACCTCCGGCAATACATTGCGCGCCGTCATCAGCAGCCAACAATCCTGCGGCTTCCTGCAAAGTGGTGGGTTTATGAATTTTCATTCAGATGGGACCTTCCTGATTATTGCCACAGCTTAAATGGGCAGGTGTTTTATATTTGAAACAGCGATTTGCGAACTAAACAAATGGTAGCTTGGAAGGCCTTTAAGTCAACATGGCAATTCTACGTTGCCGCTATTTCATGCCACCATTTTTGCAGGGCATCGGTTTCAAAGTCGATCACGCTACCCATATTTCCGCTGAGTTCCTGCCAAATTTCCAACGCCGGTTCCGGCACAGATATCAAGAGTGGTATGCCTTCAGCAATGATCTGCATAATTTCATCCAGTAGGCCTTCGCCGATTTGTTCCTGGTCACCAAATTTTTCAACCACAACCAGATCTGGTACGGAGTTAGAGTCAGTGGTGAGAACATTGCGTAGCACCGCCGAAGTCTCGGTAAGACTAGACACATCCAGGCCGCAATCTTCTTCATTTTTCATCGGCTTTTTGATTGGGATGCGATGGCCGGTAGAGATGTCGACAGATTCAATCGTGCGCATGGTGTCGCCGGATTGAACACTGCTCTCCTGCAAGATACCGGCAACCGAAACGCCGCTCGCCTTCAATCCTTTGACGAAGTCAGGCAAGGCGGATTTGTCGGTTTGCTTCGGTGTATAAACCACAGCGGCAAAATTCGCGTCCATTTGATCAATTTTTCTCATTTAGCGGTGTTTTTAACGGCCAATCGACATACTGACATTAACCTAAGTCATTTGTCTTTAAATAAGTGGCACAGCCCCATTTAAATTTTTCTCTACTGACTAGATTAACTTTCACACTAAGTTTGACGCTGAGAAAATTTTTGCCGATAGTAAGCCGAGAGAAAAATGAATATATAAATCGCCGATATTTGGGAGGGTGAAGAATAAAATGACCGAAATGAAATATGAGGTGCCGACATCGTTGGATGATGCTGTGGCGCTGCTGGCGGATGGTAAAGGTAATGCTAAAGTACTGGCGGGCGGGACCGATGTGCTGGTCCAGATGCATATGGATCTGATTGAGCCCGATCTGATCGTTGATATTAAAAATATTTCTGAGCTTCGTCAGATTACCAAAGAAAAGGACGGCTATCGTTTTGGTGCGGCTGTCTCCGGAGTTGAACTGATGGACCATGAGGATTTCTGCCAAACCTGGCCGGGCATCATGGATGGGGTCAGTCTGATCGGCTCGCTCCAGGTCAAGGGCAGGGCCTCGGTCGGCGGTAATGTCTGTAATGCATCGCCAGCTGCTGATAGCGTGCCGGCGATGATTGCTGCCGGTGCGACGGCAACTATTGTCGGGCCCAAGGGCAAGCGCGACATCCCGGTTGAAGAGATCGCCACCGGCCCGGGTCAAACCTCGCTTGAAGACGGTGAAATTGTTGTTTCCTTCTTTCTACCAAATGCAGCTCCTGGAACAGGCGGCGCCTATCAACGTTTCACCCCCCGCACCGAGATGGATATTGCCGTCGTTGGTGTAGGTATCAGCTTGACGCTCGGTGACGATGGTGTCTGTTCATCTGCCAAAGTGGCATTGGGGGCAGTGGCAGCTACCGCTTTGATAGCCGAAGCAGCCGCCGCTGCTTTGGTTGGTACCAAAGTTGATAAGGCGGCTCTGGATAATCTGGCGGCAGCCGCAAGTGCGGCTTGTAAACCAATTGATGATAAACGCGGTACCAAGGAATATCGCATTAAAGTTGCCGGTGTACTGGCTCGCCGGGTGGCCTTGATTGCTCTCGAACGCGCCCTGGGAGGAAAGGAATAATGAAAAAACATCATGTAAGTACGACGATTAACGGCGACGAAGTTGATTTTCTCTGCGAGACCAGTGAGACCTTGCTGGATGTCTTGCGGGATCATCTGCATTTAACCGGCGCTAAGGAAGGCTGCGGAACTGGTGATTGCGGCGCCTGTAGTGTCACCCTTGATGGCGTGCTGGTTTGCTCCTGCCTAGTGCTCGGCGTTGAAGCTGAAGGTAAAGAAATCGAAACCATTGAAGGCATGGCCGATGGCGATGAACTGCACCCGTTGCAACGTAAATTCGTTGAACATATCGCCTTGCAGTGCGGTATTTGCACACCAGGTTTGCTGATCTCGGCGCGTAGTCTATTGGAGAAAAATCCAAATCCGACCGAAGAAGAGGTGCGCTTTGGGCTGGCAGGTAATCTTTGCCGCTGCACCGGCTATCAAAATATTATTGAGGCCGTCATGGACGCCGCCCAAGAAATGAGAGGAGCCTAGACATGGGAATGAAACCATCTCCCTTTGGGACCCAAATTCCTTACGAAGAAAAAGAACTCAAAGTCGTCGGTAGCAACCCGGAAGCTAGGCCGGATGCCGTTGACAAGGTAACTGGCAAGGCGCGCTATGCTGCCGATATCAACCTGCCCGGGCAATTGACCGGTAAAGTGCTGAGAAGCCCGCATGCGCATGCCCGTATCAAATCCATCGATGCCTCAGAGGCTGAAAAGCTGAAAGGTGTCAAGGCGGTAATATGTCGCGATGATTTACCGGATATGCCGGTTATGCATGCGGCAGCAGGCGAGATTATGGTCAATTTCCGCGATGTAACCCGCACTATAATGGCGCGCGAAAAAGCCTTGTTTGACGGCCATCCCGTAGCCGCTGTGGCGGCGACCAGCGAATCGATCGCCAAGGCGGCCCTCAAGCTGATCAAAGTGGAGTATGAAGTACTGCCCCATGTCATTGACGTGGTTGATGCCATGAAACCGGATGCGCCATTGCTACACGAAGATCAAATTACCAAAGGTGTTGAGCCGACTCCCGAAAAGCCGTCCAACATCGCCGCCCAGATGGTTAGTAAGCTGGGTGATATCGAAGAAGGTTTTGAACAGGCCGATTTGGTCGTCGAACGCGAGTTCAATACCAAGGCTGCGCATCAGGGTTATATCGAGCCCCATGCCAGTCTGGCCATTTACACCGAGGGCGGCAACGCCGAGGTTTGGACCAGCACTCAGGGTCATTTCCTGATCCGCGCCCAGATCGCTGAGATCCTGAAAATGGATGTCTCGCGTGTCAAGGTAACGCCGGCGGAACTCGGCGGTGGTTTCGGTGGAAAAAACATGATTTATCTGGAGCCACTGGCAATCGTTTTATCCAAGAAATCAGGACGGCCAGTTAAAATGGTGATGACGCGGGATGAGGTATTTCGCGCCTCGGGGCCGACTTCAGGCACCAACATCATCATTAAGATTGGCATCACCAAAGGCGGCAAGATAACCGCAGCTCAGGCGATTTTGAACTACCAGTCGGGCTGTTTTCCGGGCTCTTCCTTGCCGCTTTGCACGCCGACGGCTTTCACCCGCTACGATATCGCCAATGTATTGGTGATCGGTAATGATGTCACCTGCAACCGGCCAAAAGTTACAGCTTACCGGTCGCCCGGTGCTCCGATGATCGCCTTTGGTGTTGAAACGGTGATGGATGAAATCGCTGAAGAGCTAAATATTGATCGTCTCGAGATTCGCCTCATGAATGCCGCCAAGGAAGGCACCCAGACTCATTTCGGGCCAAAATTGGGACCTATAGGCTTTATCGAAACTCTGGAAGCAGCAAAGGCTCATAACCATATGAAAGAGAAGCTTGGACCCAATCAGGGTCGCGGCATTGCCACTGGTTTCTGGAACACACTGGGCATGGAAACTTCGGCAACTCTTAACGTCAACCAGGACGGTACGGCTTCCTTGATTTATGGCACAGTGGATGTCGCTGGCGGCATGCGTACTGCATATTCACAGATCGTTGCTGAGGAATTGGGCATCCCGTTTAAGAAAGTGCGCGCAATCCAAAGTGACACGTCGTCTTTAGGCTTCAATTTCACCACAGCTGGCAGCCGCGGCACGGCGGCGGGTGGTATGGCGGCGGTCAAGGCCAGCCGCGATGCCATCACCCGTATGTGCGAGGTCGCTGCCAGAATCTGGGAGGTCGAACTGGATCAGGTCGTCTGGGAGGACGGCCATGCCCGTCCGGCAAGTTCCAATGTGGGTGAGTTTGAGCCCCTATCGCTGGCCGAGATTGCCATGAAGGCGGGTTTTTACGGCGGAACTATCGCGGGCCACGCGGAAATCAATGTAACTGGTGGCGGACCTGGCTTCGGCACCCATCTGGTCGATGTCGAAGTCGATCGGGAAACCGGTGCGGTCAAATTGCTGCGCTATACCATTATCCAGGATGCCGGCAAGGCGGTGTTCCCCGAATACGTCAAAGCTCAATTCCACGGCGCCGCCGTTCAAGGTATCGGTTTGGCGTTAAACGAGGAATATATCTATGACGAAAACGGTGTGATGGCCAATCCGGGTTTCTTGGATTACCGGATGCCGGTCGCTTCAGACATTCCGGTTATTGATACGCAAATTGTTGAGGTACCCAATCCTAACCATCCTTACGGTATTAGAGGTGTCGGCGAAGTGCCGATCATCCCGCCTTTGGCGGCGATCTCAAACGCAATTTATGATGCTGTTGGTATTCGTATGCGGGACCACCCGATGTCGCCACCAAAAGTTTTGGCCGCCCTTGATGAAGCTGCACCGGCTACGGCAGCAGAATAGAGTTTTGGTGTTTCGGTGACAGTTTACTTTTATACAATAAGTAAACTGTCACCGAAATAGATTAAGACCAGACGCCGAAGGTGTTGGCGTTGCCGGTGCCGGCATCAGACCGGTAGCACGGTACATAATCCAATAAATCAAACTTGAGCCCTGATCCTTGGGTTGCACCCATCGCCGCAATCCAATTTTTAATCTCGGAGCTGCCCGATTGATACGAATATTCCGGTTCATTGATGATGGCTGCCTCATCGCCATTGGCGATGGCTTTGAGAATTCGTTGATCAAGTTCTTCATCAATGACGAAATGACTGAAACCACCCGACGCCGCAATACCAACGCGTTTATCACTATCCCAAGCACGGATCGCATTGCCGACGGCTTTACCGAAATTCAGGACACGCTTGGCAGTTGGTTGATTGGGCGGGAAGAATGTGTTGATGAATATTGGTAGGGTCGCCATATTCTGACAGGCCTCGAAGTCATTCAATATGCGATGATAGAAAAAGCCGAAAGCGTGGCCGATCCCATTCTCACCCCATGGGCCGTCTGGCATTTTGCTTGAAACAGAGACATCAAACTCATCAAGCATCAGTGACGAGACAACGTGGTCAGCCAATTCCGGCTCTCCGGCATATTCGAGATCATGATCTTCCGGCACATTAGTCCAGGCAGCAATGGCGATGCCGGGTGACATGGTATCAAGGCGTTCCTGGCTCAAGACTTTATTGAGAACTTTCTCGCCGTTATAGACAGAGAACGCCGGTGACTGCTCAAGCAGAAAACATTCTCGTTGATCGTCACCGAAAATTACCAAAACATCCAAATCAGCGGCGCGAATTTTATCGCCAAGCTGATCAAGCACTTTCTGACTGGCGTCGTGACGTTCCTGGCGGACTTCAGCAGTGTGCTGCGTCGCAAGATTTTCGCCTTTGCGCAGTTCGGTCAGTTCTTCATAAGTGTAAACGCCGCCCCGGAAAGGATGAGCTGGATTATTGCGGTCCGCTTCGGCGCGCTGATCCCAATCTTCAGGTTGAGTGCCCAGCATCGGGGTGTGGGAAGAGCCTACTCCAAATACTATTTCAGCCATGATTACCTCCTTGCGATTAGCTTCATTAAATCAATTTAGTTTTTGTTTTCTAATTAGTTGCATGTTTTGTCATCAATGTTCCTTGATACCGATCAATTATTATCTGCGTTAGGCCGGTAGATATCTGCGTTGCCGCCTAAGGATCTGGTTAGTCCTGCTACCGCAGGCAGGAGGCCCTGTTTCATTGCTGCCATGGCATCCTCGGAAAAGCGGTATTGCGGACCTGAGAGCTGAAGGGCACCCAATAGCTCACCACCCATGCCAAAAAGCGGGCAGGCGAGGGCGGCGGCGTCCGGATATAAGGTACCGAAAGAAGTTGCGTAAATATCCTTGCGAATTTGGTCGAAGTTTTTACCTTCTTCGCCTGAAAATGCCCGCAGCACTTGCGATGACGCGCCATTGTTGAGATCGTAGCGGTCGCCGACGCTTGATCCGGCATCGCGAATCCCTTGGGAAGAGTCGACCTTATGCAAGCAAACGATGCTGTTGCCATCGCGCACGGTAAAGGTCGCACATTCATTAAATTCATTGACCAGGGTCTGCATGACGGGATCTATCACATCAACAATCTGAAAACTCCGTTGATAGGCGGAGCCAAGTTGGAACAGGGCAGCACCCAACTGGAACCAGCCATCATCCCGGCGTTTGATAAATCCCTGACGCTCCAAGGAGACGCAAAGCCGGAGAATAGTGCTTTTATTTAAGCCGGTAATCTCAGCGAGATCGGTGAGGCGAAGCGCGCTTCTATCGGTGCCGAATGCCGACAATAGTGAGAGCCCGCGTTCCAAAGCAATAACGCCGCCTTTTGGTTCCGGTCTTAAATTTCCATCCACGAATTATTTCCTTTTCAGCACAAATTATGTTGCTTTGTGAATTGGCCTGTTGTTATACTACACGAAATTAAGTTTCAAGCAATGAAACATTTTATAAATCACAGAAATCAGTGGGAAATAAGTCAGAAAAATCTATGAATAAAATTCTCGGACCGGATAAATCAGCGCCGATTTGGTACAGCGCCTCAAGCAAACGGGGCGGCAATAATGCTAAGCTAGCCGATCTGCCGGTGGACGAACCGAGTGTCGAGATCGGTGATATCACCTTGAATGTCGCTTTGTTTGGCTACCTTTCGACCAAAGCCGAAAATGACCGGCTGACGCTGAGCGTTCCCGGTAATACAAAAGTGAAAGACGTTATCGAGATTATTGGCGAAGCCTGCGGTCCGGAAATTACCGCTACTTTTAAAAATGATAGCGGTGAATTTATTAAATGCTGCCGGATTTTTGTCGAAGGCGTCCTGCTGGACGATCTTGATGCCGCAATTATTTCAAAGAATGGTCAAGATGAACAACCATCAAATATTGAAATAATATTGCTCATGGCTAATGAAGCCGGCTAGCAAAGGTAGGAGAAACACAGATGGATGATGTACCTCAAAATTTAACCAACGCAGCCGAGACTACTGGCGAGGTTGATGATAAATGGATCTCGTCTTCCTGCAGTCTTTGCTATGCATCTTGTTCCATTAAAGCTCACCGCGTGAACGGTACCGTCGTCAAGATCGAAGGCAATCCCGAAAGTGCTGTCGGCAAGGGCCGTCTTTGTGGCAAAGGGGTCAGTGGCATTATGTCCCACTATGACCCCAACCGACTCAATAAACCAATGAAGCGCACCAACCCGGAAAAAGGCAAAGGCGTCGACCCTATGTGGGAGGAGATTTCCTGGGATGAGGCGCTTGATACGGTGGCCGGTAAACTGAAGGCGC
>Ga0187827_10007268_pt1 | contig 12390 bp, 9 predicted proteins | sample ETNtaG_39_FD_167969 | JGI IMG/M metagenome (GOLD analysis project Ga0187827, IMG submission 167969) | Marine microbial and viral communities from oxygen minimum zone, Eastern Pacific Ocean - ETNP2014_SV_150_PacBio MetaG (Illumina Assembly) | ecosystem: Environmental > Aquatic > Marine > Hypoxic... | reverse complement strand
ATTCTTTATTGAAAGAACGAGATAATCCCCCCATTGTAATTTTATAACCCTCCTTGTCTTCATATTGAAAATCGTATTGAGTAGTTCCATCATCTCTTTTATTTTTGATTACCCAGCCATATTCAATTAATTGAGGTAAAACAAATACATCTTCTGTTTTACCGGTAAAGATTTCGTAAGGTCTGCCGTTTAACAAGCCAACTACAGCAATCCATTTTTCCTTATTGTTTTGGAACCGAACCACTTTTGCATCTAGTTTCTTTGGCCTTAAAGGAGCTCGAGTTTCTTTAAATTCTGTATTTTCCAACACATCATTTTTTTTATCATCAGCTGATACTAAAACACCAGACCTGGACCCATCACGATAAACGGTAACCCCTTTTGTCCCTTGTCTCCAGGCTTCCATATAAATATCACTAACTTTTTCAAGAGAAACATCATTGGGTAGGTTGATAGTGGAACTAATAGAGTGTGTTACATATTTTTGAACAACAGCTTGCATTTTTACTCTTTTTTTCCAGTCAATTTCAGGGGCTGTACTTCCAGCATAAGGACTTTGTGAAATGTCAGTATTTCCTGTTACATCTATCCAGGTTTCTAAATTGTGATGGTAAACAGTAAACTCTTGCCATTTATCTCCAGAATCATCTATAAAGTCAACTTTTTCTTCTGTATCCTGCTGATTAAGCTTTCTTCTTCTTTTGTAGTGCGTCATAAATACGGGCTCTATTCCTGAAGAAGTTTGTGCAAGCATACTTAAGGTTCCTGTTGGCGCTACAGTACTAATAGAGATGTTTCTTCTCCCAAATTTCATCATTCTTTCATACACTTTTGGTAATTCTACTTCAAGCATTTGTACAAACTCAGAAGTGTTATCAATTTTGGGATCAAACCCAATAAAACTTCCTCTTGAGAGCGACATGTCAATTGAACTGTCAAATTCAGCTCTACATTTTTCTTTCATGATATCCTCTACTTTGGCAATAGCTTCATCAGAGTCAATGGCCATGCCAAGTGCAGCAACCATATCAGCAAGTGCAGTAAATCCAAGACCTGTTCTTCTTCCTTCCTCCCCAGTTTTTAATAGCAATTCCCAAGTTTCTTTCTCTACTATCTTAATGCTTTCAGGTTCATTATCTTCCTCTATTTTTTTTAGAATTTTTTTAATGGCTTCTGTTTCTAAATCTACCAAATCATCCATTAATCTTTGTCCTTCATATGCAGCTTTGTAAAAATCATCCATTCTGAATTTTGCATTTTTTGTAAACGGATTTTTTACAAATTTATAAAGGTTAAGTGCAATTAATCGACAGCTATCTCCACCTTGCATTGCAATTTCAGAACAAGGGTTTGTTGAAGTATTTTCGTACCCTGGATATATGGATGATGTGGAATACCAATGCTGTCGATCCCAAAAAATTAAACCTGGCTCAGCAGTATTGTGTGCGCATTTAATAATAGTCTCCCAAAGCTCCCGGGCTTTGATAGTTTTTGTAAATTTAGGATTATCTGAATCAATTGGCCATTTGTGAGTATATTCACCATTTGACTCAACTGCCTTCATGAAATCATCTGATAATCTTACTGAAACATTAGCTCCTGTAACTTTCTGCAAATCTTGTTTTATAGTAATAAAATCCTTTATGTCAGGATGTGCGATATCCATTGAAAGCATTAATGCTCCTCTTCTCCCATTTTGAGCTACTTCACGAGTTGTATTTGAAAACCTATTCATAAATGATACAGCCCCAGAAGTGCTCCCAGCTGCGTTAGAAACTTTTGCGCCAGCAGGTCTTAAATTAGATATATCAACCCCAACTCCACATCTTCTTTTAAATAGTTGCGCTAATTGTTGGTCAGTATAGAATACTCCACCATAAGAATCATGCATTTCAGGTACTACAATACAATTTGATAAAGAAGCTAATTTGTAATTATTTCCAAGTGAACTCATCACACTCCCTTGTGGGATGATATAACCAAATCCTTTAAATAAGTTGTAGATTTTTTCTTTTGTTAAATCCCCTCTGGCTTGGCCATATTCTGACAAAAATTTAGTACTTCCATTAAGGTTATATTTTAATTTATAGTCGGCTTCAATTCTAGCGAATTCCTTTGCCATTCTATTATGCATATCGTCAGGAGATTGCTCAACAAAATTCCCATCATCATCTTTTATGGCATACTTATTCATCCAAGTAGTAGCAGCCAAATTATCTCCATTAAAATATTTTATACTTGCTTCTAAAACTTGTTCATATGTGTAAGTTTTTGTAGTTGACTTTTTAGTAAATACGTCTCCTGTCGTTTTGGCTTCTGGCATCTATAGTTAGGGGCTAAAATTAAAAGTTCTTAAAAATTAAAATTATTTGTATATAATAACTAATACAATTTTACTAAAGAATAGTGTATAAAATTAATGAAGTAAAAATGTTTTTTAACAATTTTTTTAACTATTAAATAGAATTTAATATGACACTCTAAAAAGTCAACTATAAAAATTTTGGTTATTTTTTATAAGAAGAAACAAGATAAGAGAAAGAAGTTTTGAATTGTATGAAATATTTTTTATTTACGCAACAAATTTTGCTAAAATACTTTCAAACAATTTTTTCCCGTTTGTGTTATTAAGATCTTTGTCGGAAGCTCTTTCTGGGTGGGGCATCATGCCAAAAACATTGCGCTCTTCATTACAGATGCCGGCAATATTTTTAATAGAACCATTTGGATTAGCTTGGCCATTTATTTCTCCATTTTTGTTACAATACTTAAAAAGAATTTGGTTATTTTCTTCTAATTCAGTAATTGTTTTTTTATTAGCGAAATACCTCCCTTCACCATGTGCAATAGGTATTTTTAATACCTTATCACTTATCATGTTAGTAAGAATAGTATTCTCTGAAATGGTTTTAAGGTGTACATTTTTACAAATAAATTTATGATTAGTATTGTGTAAAAGTGCTCCTGGCAAAAGTCCTGTTTCGCATAATATTTGGAACCCATTACAAATCCCCATCAAGTAACCACCTGAATTTGCAAAGCCAATTACTTCTTTCATAATTGGCGAGAATTTTGCAATAGCCCCAGATCTTAAATAATCACCAAATGAAAAACCTCCAGGCAAAATAATAAAGTCGCACTCTTGTAAATTAGTGTCTTTATGCCATAGTTTCACAACCTTTTGTTTCATAATGGCCTCCAAAACATATACCATATCCATATCACAATTAGACCCCGGGAAAACAACTACTCCAAATCTCATATAAATATAATTTTATTGTTTGACAAAAGTAAAATATTTAAATAGATATTCGATAATATATACTGCTAAGAACAAAAAGAAAAAATAAAATCTCTGTTAATCTTTTGCGTTTTGAATACACAAAAAAATTAGCAAGTACCACGCTTAAAGGAGTAATAATTAAAAAGTAAGAATTATCAATTTTAATAAAATAACAGATTGCTATATAAGAAAGAATTAACAAAAATGATTTGCGAGAGCGAATGCTTTTTTTATTCATCCAAAGTAAGAGTTCCAAAAATGAGAAGACAAGAATAAAACTAACTATTATATACCAGCTTAGTTCAGCATTCCCTAGAGTCAATAGATTAGGAAAGTTTATCGAATTGATATTTTCTGTTGGGAGCTTTATTTTAAAAGGGATTTCAAATAAGAAAGTATATGCCCAATAAAATAAAAAGGGTAATAATACACCCAGTATGGAAATCACTAAACTTCTCCAGCTTAGATTTCTGAAAGTGAGAAATGCAATAATGTTTAAGCAGTATAATAGTAAAATATCAGTATAAAAAATAGCAATACATCCAATTAAAAAGCTAGCATTAAAGGCGTATAAAAAAGGACGTTCTTTTTGATAGAGAGTAAATAAAGTGTTTAGAAAAAAAAGCAATAAAAAAGAAATAATCCAAGATTCTATTTGAGAAATAAAAGGAGTCGCAAGGAGTAAAAAAACAGGAGCTAAAACCAAGCTGTTTTTCTTAATAACATCTTTTTCATAAATCATGTTGTTTAAGCCGATTGAATGTAAAAGAAGAAGAATAAACCCAATTATAAAAATTGAGAAAGGAGAAAGAAAAGAATGTAAATATTTGTCCGAAATAGCATGATTTAGAATAGGTAAACACCAAAAAAAAATAGCAAATATAATAAAGAAAATAATTGTTAAAGGGGTAGTGGTTTTTAATCTGTTTAGCAACATTTATTTAGTAAAAAAAGTTATTTTTGTAGGTAAATTTATAATTTTATACAATGAACAAAATTTGGTATGGTATTGGCGATTTTTTTGAATCGATTTTTGAGTTTTTGCCAGCAATTGGAAATAAGATTAATTATTTTTATATTCTTGTTATTGTTGCATTTTTGGTAGTTTGGACTTCTAAAATGGTAAAACATAAAAAAGCAGGAGAAGAACACATTTCATCATAATAAATCCGAACCGATATCTTTTCGGTAATATTTTTTTTCAAAATGGATTTTTCTAGCATTTTCATAAGATTTTGAAAGAGATTCTTGCATGTTTCTCCCAAGAGAAGTAATTGCAATAACTCTTCCTCCGTTTGTTTTTAAAACCCCATTTTCCATTTTCGTTCCTGCATGAAAAACAACACTATTTTCCACAGATTTAATTCCTGATATTTCCTTATCTTTTTCGTATTTTTCTGGATAACCACCAGAAACAAGCATTACAGTAGTAGCTATATCTTCATTTATATGTAAATCTTTTTCGCTAAAAGTACCATCCCTAATCCCTTTAAATAGATGCAATAAATCTGATTTAATTCTAGGGATAACCACTTCTGTTTCTGGATCTCCCATACGCACATTATATTCAATAACTTTTGCATCATTTCCTTTAACAATAAGGCCAATAAAAATAAACCCATGATATGTGATTTTCTCTTCTTTTAAGCCATGAATGGTGGGCTTTATAATTTCAGTTTCTACTTTTTCAATAAAAAATCTGTCGGCAAAAGGGACTGGAGATATAGCACCCATTCCCCCAGTATTAAGACCTGTATCTCCTTCCCCAATTCTTTTATAATCTTTTGCGGAAGGTAAAATCTTATAGGAATTTCCATCTGTTAATACAAACACAGAAAGTTCAATGCCACTTAAAAATTCTTCTACAACAACTGTTGAACTTGCCTTCCCGAATTTTGCATCAGCAACCATTGCTTTTAGTTCTTTCTTAGCCTCTTCTAAATCTTCCAAAATCAGAACTCCTTTACCAGCTGCCAAGCCATCTGCTTTCAAAACATAAGGAGGCTGTAAGCTTTCTAAAAAAGTATAACCATCTTCTAAATCAATTTTTGTAAAAGCTTCATATTGTGCAGTAGGGATATCATATTTCTGCATAAACTGTTTTGCAAACTTTTTACTACCCTCTAATTTTGCCCCTTCTTTTGAAGCCCCAATTACGTTTATGTGTTTTAGCTCTTCATCTTCTGAAAAAAAATCAAAAATACCTTTTACTAATGGGTCTTCTGGTCCAACAATAAGCATGTCAATTGCTTCACAAAGCGCTAATTTTTTGATGCTTTCAAAATCATTTACGCTAATATCAATATTAGTCCCCAATTCATTTGTACCAGCATTCCCAGGTGCGATAAGCAGTTTTTTACACAAACTACTTTGTGCAATTTTCCAAGCAAAAGCATGCTCTCTTCCTCCACTACCTAATAAAAGGATATTCATTTATTTTGTTTTAATGTCATATTTTGCTTTTGTAATTTACTATATTTTATTTTTCTTCAAATGCTTGCATTAGTTCTTTAGTCATTTCTAAATTATGAAATACATTTTGCACATCATCATCTTCCTCAAACTTATCAATCATCTTTAGCACCGATTTGGATTTTTCTATATTTAAAGGCTTTGTAGCTCTTGGTATTCTTTGCAATTCAGCTGAATGAATTTCAATTTTTAACTCTTCTAATTTTTTCTGCATAGCGCTAAAATCAGCAAAGTTAGTATAAATTAAAATAATTGTTTCTTCTTTTTCTAATTCTTCCAACCCTCCATCAATGAGTTCCATTTCTAATTCTTCCAAATCCATATTTACATTTTTAGAATCTATAGTAAAAACTCCTTTTCGATCAAAAATAAATTCCAAAGAACCATTTGTGCCTAGATTACCACCATATTTACTAAAAATAGCACGAATATTAGCAACTGTTCTATTATTGTTATCGGTTGTACACTCAACAAAAACAGCAACACCACTAGAGGCATACCCTTCAAAAGTAACCTCTTCATAGGAAGTGCCATCTGTCCCACTAGCTTTTTTAATAGTTCTTTCAATCGTATCCTTGGGCATATTAGCCCCCTTAGCATTTTGCATAGCAGTTCGCAAACGAGGATTTGTATCTGTATCAGTACCACTTTCTTTTACCGCAACAGTTAATTCTTTAATAATTCGAGTAAATATTCTTGAGCGTTTTGCATCTTGAGCCCCCTTTCTATGTTTAATATTTGCCCACTTACTATGTCCTGCCATAATTTGGGGTTTTCAATTATAAAAAATTAATTATCTAATTTTAAAACTGCCATAAATGCATTTTGTGGAATTTCTACACTTCCAACCTGTCGCATTCTTTTCTTTCCTTTTTTCTGTTTTTCCAAAAGCTTTCTTTTCCGAGTGATATCGCCTCCATAACATTTTGCGGTTACATCTTTTCTAAGTGCTTTTACCGTTTCACGAGAAATAATTTTAGAACCAATAGCCGATTGAATAGCGATATCAAATTGTTGTCTTGGGATAAGTTCTCTCAATTTTACGCAAACTTTTCTGCCAAAAGTGTAGGCATGATCCTTGTGAATAAGCGCCGAAAGTGCATCTACTTGGTCGCCATTTAGAAGGATATCTAGCTTTGCTAAATTTGATTGTTTGTAATCTAAGGGTTGATAATCGAAAGAAGCATAACCTCTTGAAATGGTTTTAAGTTTGTCGTAAAAATCAAAAACAATTTCGCCAAGCGGCATTTCAAAAGAAAGCTCTACTCTATCAGTAGTTAAATAAATCTGATTTTTGAGCTTCCCTCTTTTTTCGATACAAAGGGTCATTATTGTACCAATAAAATCAGCTTTTGTAATAATCTGAGCTCTAATATACGGCTCTTCTACATAGTCTAAAATGCTTGCATCAGGCAAATCGGATGGATTATGGATTGCTAATTTATCTCCTTTTGTAGTGTAAGCAAAATAAGAAACATTTGGCACGGTTGTAATTACAGTCATATCAAATTCCCGTTCTAATCTTTCCTGAATAATTTCCATATGAAGCATCCCTAAGAATCCACACCTAAACCCAAACCCTAGCGCTGTAGAAGATTCTGGTTCGTAAGTCAAGGAAGCATCATTAAGACGCAATTTTTCCATAGAATTTCTAAGATCTTCATAATCGTCTGTATCTACAGGATAAATTCCTGCGAATACCATTGGTTTCACATCTTCAAAACCATGAATTGCTTCAATTGCAGGATTTTCAACAGTAGTAATAGTGTCACCTACCTTTACTTCTCTGGCATCTTTTATTCCGGAAATAATATAACCCACTTCTCCAGTACTCATCAAGTTTTTTGGTTCTTGTTTAAATTTTAATGCGCCAATTTCATCCGCAAAATATTCTTTGTCAGTAGCAATAAATTTTACTTTATCACCCTTCTTAATTTTTCCATTTAAGATTTTAAAATATGCTTCAATTCCTCTGAAGGGATTATAGACTGAATCAAAAATCATGGCTTGAAGAGGCTTGTTTTTATCCCCTTCTGGCGCAGGAATTCTATCAACAATTGCATCTAATATTTCTTCAATTCCTATGCCAGTTTTTGCACTTGCAGAAATTATTTCTTTTTCTGAGCAGCAGATTAAATCTATAATTTGATCAGCAACTACTTCTGGTTCAGCAGAAGGCAAATCGACTTTGTTTACAATAGGGATGATCTCCAAGTTGTTTTCTAATGCCAAATACAAATTGGAAATAGTTTGCGCTTGAATTCCTTGGGCTGCATCTACAATTAGTAACGCTCCTTCACAAGCAGCAATAGAACGAGAAACCTCATAAGAAAAATCAACATGTCCAGGAGTGTCTATCAAATTTAGCGTATAACCATTATAGTTCATTTGCATTGCATGACTTTTTATAGTAATTCCTCTTTCTCTTTCCAAATCCATATTATCCAAAAGTTGCTCTTGAGCATCTCGTTTAGAAACGGTTCCGGTAAATTCTAACAAACGATCTGCCAAGGTACTTTTCCCATGGTCTATATGTGCAATAATGCAGAAATTTCTAATCTTGTTCATGAGTTGCGAAAATACAGATTTTAGATTAGCTTTCAGAAGAAAGGCTACAAGATAATATTACTTTTTCTTCATCAATTTTTAATTGAGTTTTTTTACTAAAAATAATAGCTCTATTATCATCTAAATGCCCGGCAGGAAATTCAAAACAAATGGGGAAATTATATTCTTTAGTATAGTCAAAAATAATTTGTTCAGCTGTTTGTCCGAAAGAGATAGTATTATCGTTCATATCACTCATTTCTCCAACAATCATACCTTTAAGATATTCAAATTTGCCATTTCGCTTTAGGGTCATCATCATTCTATCAATATGATACAAGTATTCATCTAAATCTTCAATAAATAAAATTTTTCCACCTGTATTTACATCTGATTCTGATCCGATTAACGAACACAAAATAGATAAATTCCCCCCAACTATTTCTGCTTCAATATCTCCATTTTTATTAAATTCATGAGAGCTACATTCAATATTGTTTTTCTTGCCAAACAAACAATTTTGTAATGATTGTAAACTCTGATTTGTGTTTGTGTTAAAATTAATTGGCATTGTAGCATGTATGCTAGCAAAACCCAAATTATGCAAATGAGAATGTAAAACAGTAATATCACTATAACCAATTATCCATTTTGGGTTTTTCTTAAGATTTGAAAAATTAATAGCATCAATAATTTGGACCGTACCGTAACCGCCTCTGGCACACAAAATTGCTTTTACATTATCATCATCAATCATGTTTTGTAAATCAGCAGTTCTTTGCTTAATTGTTCCTGAGAATTGATTATTTTCTTCAAACAAATTATCACTAAAAACAACTTTCAGACCCCAACTTTCAAGTATATGAATTGCTGGGTTTAGTTCATCTATAGTAATTTTTCGAGCAGTTGAAAGAATACCAATTTTATCTCCTATTTTTAATTTTTTGGGAATAATCATAAATGCTGTTAAAAACTTATATTTGCGAAAATAATTTTTTCTCAGAGAAATGAGCACAAAAAGATACACAGTTACATCTGCACTACTTTACGCAAATGGGCCTATTCATCTTGGCCATATTAGTGGAGCTTATTTGCCTGCTGATATTTATGTCAGATATTTAAAAGGAAAAGGAAATGATGTTGCTTTCATTTGTGGTAGTGATGAGCATGGGGCTGCAATTACTTTGCAGGCGAAAAAAGACGGCATAAGCCCACAAGAAATTGTAGATAAATACCATGAAATTAACAAAAAAGCTTTTGAAGATTTTGGGATTAATTTTAGTATTTACCACAGGACTTCGGATGAATTGCATCATCAAACAGCACAGGAATTCTTCAGAAATCTTGAGATGAAAGGAGTTTTTGACAAAAAAACCTCTGAGCAATTTTATGATGAGGAAAACAAACAATTTTTAGCAGACAGATATATTTCAGGGGGATGTCCAAAATGTAATGCTGAAGAGGCTTATGGTGATCAATGTGAAAAATGTGGAAGCACATTAAGCTCAGATGAATTAATCAATCCAAAATCTACTTTAAGTGGGAATATTCCTATAAAAAAAGAAACATCTCATTGGTATTTGCCAATGCAAGATCATGAGAAGTGGCTAAAGAATTGGATTGAAAACGGCAAACTTAATGGAGAAAATCATCATAACATAAAGACTTGGAGAAGTCAAGTAATAGGACAATGTAAATCTTGGATTGATGGTGGTTTGCAAGCCCGTGCAATGACCAGAGATTTAGATTGGGGAGTGAAAGTCCCTGTAAAAGATGCAGAGGGCAAAGTATTGTATGTTTGGTTAGATGCTCCTATTGGGTATATTTCAGCTACTAAGCAATGGGCAAAAGATAATGGCAAGAATTGGAAGGATTATTGGAAGTCAGAAGAAACAAACTTAATTCATTTTATTGGGAAGGATAATATTGTTTTTCACTGTATCATTTTCCCAATTATTCTGAAAGCTCATGGAGATTATGTGCTACCTACAAATGTGCCTGCTAATGCATTTCTGAATTTGGAGGGGGAAAAATTATCAACTTCAAGAAATTGGGCAATTTGGTTACACGAATATTTGGAAGAATTTAAAGGACAAGAAGATTCTCTTAGATATGCTCTTTGTGCAACTGCCCCTGAAAGCAAAGACACTGATTTTACCTGGATTGATTTTCAGGCAAGAAACAATAATGAACTCGTTGCTATCTTTGGGAACTTCATTAATAGAGTTGTTGTACTAACCAATAAATATTGGGATGGATTTGTCCCTCCACAGAATAATTTGGAAGACTATGACAAAGAAGTCCTTGCCAAACTCAAAAAATTTCCGGATGATATTGGCATTTCAATTGAAAAATTCAGGTTTCGTGAGGCTTTAGCGGAACTTATGAAATTAGCTCGCTTGGGAAACAAATATTTAGCAGATACAGAACCTTGGAAACTCAAAAAAACGAACGAAAGAAGAACAGAAACAATAATGAATATTGCCATGCAAATTTCAGCATCATTAGCAATTCTTTCAGAACCGTTTATGCCTTTTACCTCTGACAAATTAAAAAACATTTTAGCACTTAAGAAGGTTAGTTGGAGTGATGCAGGAGAAATTATTATTATGGAAAATCATAAAATAAATATAGCAATTCACTTGTTTGAAAAAATTGAAGATAAGAAAATTCAGGAGCAAAGAGCTAAATTAATAGTATAATAAATATTACATTAGCCGCCTTAACCTTTAAGTATGAAAAAAATATACAGTTTACTTTTTAGTATACTTTCTAGCGCTTTAATTTTTGCTCAATGTGATGGTAGATACCAAACCGAAATTTTTAATAGCACGAATGTTGTAACAGTAAATTATTCAGATGTTTATTCTGGATTAGAACATAGAATGGATATTTACACCCCTGATGGAGATACGGTGACAAATAGACCTGTAGTATTTTATATTCACGGAGGTTCTTTTTATTCCGGAGACAAATCTATGTTAGATTGTATTGATTTTTGTAATGCTTTTGCTAAAAGAGGATATGTTGCTATTGCGATAAATCATAGACTAGGGAATATTCTTTCTTTTTTAATTAGTAATGAAGAGCAATATAGAACAGTAATTAAGGCTGTCGCAGATGCTAAGGCAGCCATTCGATTTATGAGAAAAGATCACGCAAATACCAATACATATGGCATAGATCCGAGTGCTATATTTATAGGAGGATATTCTTCTGGAGGAGTATTAGCCATACATTTAGCATTTATTGATGCAATATCAGATTTACCAATATCCCCTTTAAATGTTCAAACTATTATGAATAATAATGGGGGACTTGAAGGAGATGCTGGAAATAACGGGTTTTCATCTGAAGTTCATGGGGTTATAAGTTTTGCCGGGGGCATAAATAATTTAAATTGGATAGATGTAAATGATGAACCCATAGTAAGCGTACAAGGGACAAATGATCTTACGGTAAATTATAATTGTGGCCCTGGATTAAATAATCCTGCTGTATTGAATTTATGTGGAGCAGGACAGATACATCCAAAAGCAGATACTGTAGGAATTATAAATGATAAACTCATTTTTGTTGGAGAAGGCCATGGCTGGGGAATAGGCAACATTAATCCAAAATTTTTACAGGCGATAAATTTTACAAGTGATTTTTTATACCCACTACTACCGTGCAATCAAATTACTTCTGTTTTTACACTGGCTGAAAATGAAAAAAAACTTTTACAAATTGTAAATATTTTAGGGGAAGAGGTGAGTGCAACAGACAATATTCCGCTTTTTTATAGGTATAATGATGGAACTGTAGAGAAAAAAATAATTCTTCAATAAAAAGACGGCCCCATAGTTCAATGGATAGAATAGAAGTTTCCTAAACTTTAGATCCAAGTTCGATTCTTGGTGGGGCTACAATTTCCTTTATCTTTCTTTATCAATTTTAATCAAAAGTATAGTGTTAATCATGTATACTTTACATTCTTAAAATAATAAGATTTTTTTTATTAACTTTGTAAAAGCTTAATTAAGCAAAAAGTGTCAACGAATCTGTCAACCAAATGACAACAAAGTTTTATTTAAGGGATCCAAAAT
>Ga0187827_10007254_pt1 | contig 12403 bp, 9 predicted proteins | sample ETNtaG_39_FD_167969 | JGI IMG/M metagenome (GOLD analysis project Ga0187827, IMG submission 167969) | Marine microbial and viral communities from oxygen minimum zone, Eastern Pacific Ocean - ETNP2014_SV_150_PacBio MetaG (Illumina Assembly) | ecosystem: Environmental > Aquatic > Marine > Hypoxic... | reverse complement strand
GTGTAGATTATATTGAAGGTGGTTATCCTTTATCAAACCCCAAAGATAAGAGTTTCTTCAAAGAGATCAAAAAGGCCTCACTGAAGAGCGCTAAGATCGCGGCTTTTGGCAGTACAAAGCGGGCGAAGAAAAAGGCAGCAGAAGACCCCGGCCTGAAGGCACTGCTCTCAACGGAAGCTCCAGTCGTAACAATCTTCGCTAAAAGCTGGGACTTTCATGTAACCGAGGTTCTCAAGGTCTCATTAGATGAAAACCTGAAGATGGTTTCTGAAACAGTCAAGTATTTAAAATCTAAAGGGAGAGAGGTTATTCTCGATGCAGAACATTTTTTTGATGGACACAAGAATAACTCAAGATATGCATTAAAGGTTTTGAAAGCAGCTCAGGACTCAGGTGCGGACACTATTGTTCTTTGCGACACCAACGGAGGTTGTTTACCGCATGAAGTAGAAAAGATTACCGGCAGCGTCGTAAGCAGGATAAAGATCCCGGTAGGTATTCACACACACAACGACGGTGAACTGGCAGTTGCCAACACCCTTACGGCCGTTAACGCCGGTGTCCGGCATGTACAAGGGACAATTAACGGACTTGGAGAGAGATGTGGTAATGCGAACTTATGCTCTGTGATCCCCAATCTGGTTTTAAAAAATAAATTCAGGTGTCTTGGCAGTACCGAACTGAAAAAACTTACGGAAATATCAAGATATGTAAATGAAGTAGCAAACTTTGTCCCCTTGCACAACCAGCCTTTTGTTGGTTCAAGTGCGTTTGCTCACAAGGGAGGTCTGCACGTAAACGCAATACAAAAGAATAAGAGTACTTATGAACATATAGAACCTGAAACGGTTGGGAATGAGAGAAGGATTTTAATTTCTGAACTGTCCGGAAGTTCTAATATTCTGAAAAAGATAGAAAAATACAAAATCGAGCATGACAAGAATATAATGCGAAAGATTCTTAAGAAAGTCCAGGATATGGAGAACCAGGGATATCATTATGAGTCTGCGGAGGGTTCTTTCGATCTCCTCGTTAAGAAAATAATAGGAAAATACAAAGGCTTTTTCGATCTTGAAGATTTCAGGGTAATTGTAGAAAGAGGAAACCGCGGGAAATTAATTACCCGTGCAACTGTTAATGTAAATGTAAGCGGTACAGATGAGTTGACGGTTAGCGATGGAGACGGCCCTGTAAACGCCCTGGACGGTGCATTACGGAAAGCACTTGAGAAATTTTATCCATCCCTCAAGGATATGCAGCTTATGGATTATAAAGTACGCGTTATTAATCCTACAGAAGCAACCGCTGCAAAGGTGAGGGTAATAATAGAATCTCACGACCACAAAGATATCTGGGGTACGGTCGGAGTATCTGAAAACCTGATCGAAGCAAGCTGGCAGGCGCTTGTTGAAAGTATTGAATATAAACTCTTGAAGGATGAAGATGGAAACTGATTTACCAACAAAATACAATCCCGGAGAAGTCGAAGACAAATGGTATAGCTTCTGGGAAGAAGGCAGCTTCTTCCATTGTGAACCGGACCCGGACAAGAAACCGTTTACTATAGTAATTCCTCCGCCAAATGTAACAGGTGTTTTACACATGGGACATGCGCTCAATAATATACTGCAGGATATAATTATAAGATGGAGGAGGATGCAGGGCTTTAATACACTGTGGATGCCGGGGACTGACCATGCAGGCATAGCAACACAAAATGTCGTTGAGAGAGAATTGGCGAAGAATGGATCAAATCGTCACGAGCTTGGACGTGAAAAGTTCATCGATGAAGTATGGAAATGGAAAAAAGAATACGGTTCAGAAATCCTGAAACAGCTTAGAAAACTGGGCTGTTCGTGTGATTGGGAAAGGGAAAGATTTACGATGGACGAAGGTTTATCAAAAGCCGTAAAAGAGGCATTTGTTAAACTATATGAGAAAGGGCTTATATACAAAGGAAAATATATCATTAACTGGTGCCCGAGATGCCTTACCGCCATTTCAGATGATGAGGTAGAACATGAAGACCACGAAGGGCATCTATGGTATATCAGATATCCTTTCCGGGATGAACCTCACCTCTTCATCAATATTGCAACAACACGCCCCGAAACGATGCTGGGTGATGTTGCCGTTGCGGTGAACCCTGATGATGAAAGATACAGGGAAATGATTGGCGAGATGCTCATACTCCCTGTGGTAGGACGTGAAATACCCATTATTGCAGATGGAGCTGTTGATCCCAAATTTGGTACGGGAGCAGTCAAGGTTACTCCCGCGCACGATCCAAACGACTTCGAAATCGGAAAGAGACACAACCTGGATCATGTTACGATTATGAACGAAGACGGCACTATAAAAGGCGATGCAGGCAATTACATTGGTATGGATAGATATGAATGCCGGGAGGCATTAATAGAGGAACTTAAGGAAGAAAAACATATGGTGAAGGTTCAACCCCACTCCCACTCGGTAGGACATTGCTATCGCTGCAGAACCGTTGTCGAGCCATATCTCTCTGACCAGTGGTTCGTCAAAATGAAACCCCTGGCAGATGCGGCAATGAAAGCACAAAATAAAGGAGATGTCAGTTTCTATCCAGAAAGATGGACAAAGGTGTATATGAGCTGGCTGGAAAACGTAAGAGACTGGTGTATCTCAAGGCAGATATGGTGGGGACACAGGATTCCGGCCTGGCAATGTGAGAATTGCGACGAAATAATCATTACCCGTGAGACTCCTGATAAATGCACAAAATGCGGTAATGATAAGCTGGTCGAAGAAACAGATGTACTGGACACATGGTTCAGCTCCGCACTATGGCCTTTTTCAACTATGGGATGGCCTGAAGAAACGAAGGAACTGGAATATTATTATCCGACATCTACACTTGTTACTGACAGGGGTATTATATATTTCTGGGTGGCAAGGATGGTAATGATGGGACTGGAGATCAGGAACAAAATCCCCTTCCGGGATGTTTACGTACATGGCACCATACTCGATGAACTTGGAAGGAAAATGAGCAAGTCTCTGGGCAACGGCATTGACCCTTTGCTGATGATTGATCAATACGGGGCGGATGCTGTCAGGACATCCATAATAATGCTGACTGTCGAGGGACAGGACGTAAAGCTCAATGAGAACAAGTTTGAGATGGGAAGGAATTTTATTAACAAGGTATGGAACGCCGCCAGGTTTGCGATAATGAATTTACAATCTGACGGATTACCTGACGTTCAAATCAAAGAGGATGACTATCCCTTTGAAGATAAATGGATAATAAGTCGTCTGAATTTAGTTACAGAGACATGCACAAACTCCCTGGAGAAATACAGGTTCAACGAGGCTATAAGGACACTTTATGAATTTATCTGGAATGATTTCTGTGATTGGTACCTGGAGATAATCAAACCCAGGCTTTACAATACTGATGATAAGAAAAGCAGGATGGTGGCACAGAAAGTACTGGTAGATGTGCTTAATGATACGCTTCACCTACTGCATCCGTTCGCCCCGTTCATGACTGAAGAGATCTGGCAACACTTAAAAAACATGACATCACAAAACGAATCGATGAAAAGTGAAAGTCTGATGATCAGCCGATGGCCGGGCCGGGATGAAGCAAAAATCGACAAAAAAATATTGGAAACAATGCCATTGCTTCAAGATATAGTCAGGGCTGTACGAAATATTAGGAGTAATTTGAATATACCTAATAAGCAGAAAATAAAGACAGAGATTGAAGCTAATGATGATGATGCTTTGAAGAAACTTGACGGCCATCATAAATTCTTAGAGAAAATGGCAAATATAGATCTTATTCGCATAGGTATTGACTTTAGATATTCGCCAAAGATAAGCCCTCTCTCTGAGGTGGTGGGAGACTACCAGATATTCGCATTTGTGGAAGATATGTATGATAAAGAGAAAGAAAGAAATAAACAACAGGAACACTTGAATAAAGTTGAGTCACATCTGGGGGTAGTACAGAAAAAACTTCACAATGAAAGCTTTGTCAAGAACGCCCCGGAAGAAATCGTTAACGCCGAAAAGGATAAAGAGACAGAACTCCTTGGACAAATTACTAAGATAAAGGAAGCCTTACAGGGCTTAGAAAAAAGTGTATCGAATTAAATTAGTCTTAATATTGTGTTTGTTTTTTACCGCATCTACGGTACTGGGCGAAGAAAACCTGTCTAAAGAAGAGTTATATAATGAATGTCCGGAATGCGGAACAAAATACTCATATGATATTAAATTCTGCGGAAAGGATGGAAGTAAATTAGTAGAAACGCAGAAAAGCTCGGTATGCCCGAAATGTAAAAAGGCAGGTGTTCCCGGAGAAGAATTCTGCAGGGAAGACGGAGAAAGGCTCATAACTATTGAAGAGAAAATAGCAAATGAACAAACGCTTCATGAAAACAGGATAAAGGCAGCAAAACATTATGAAAATGGTAATAAGTTCTCTGACAGCGAGGAATATGATAAAGCATTAAAGGAATACAAAAAAGCCGTAGACTTATACCCGGAATTACCAAAGCTGCAATACAATATAGGTTGGCTTTACGGAAAGATTGGAATGCACAAGGAGGCAATTGAACACCTTAGAAATTATTGTGGTATGGTACCGGAAGCAGAGGATGTTGACAAGACAATCACCATGATAGCCGTATTACAGAGAAATCTAGACAAGAAAGATAAGTTAATAGATAAATACAATAAAAGAGATGATATTATGACTGCTGCTCTGCCCGCTATAAAAGAAAAATGTGATATGATATTAATACCTGCAGGGCCATTCATTATGGGAATTGATGGCATAAAGGAAGAGCAGCGTCCGAGTCATAAGGTTTATATTGATACATTCTACATTGATAGATACGAAGTAACAAATGCCCAATATTATGAGTTCTTGAATTACATCAAAGAAACAAATGACCATAGTAAATGCCAAAATAACGAACCGACCAATAAAGATCATACCCCGTTTAAATGGGAGGAAGATTATTATAATCACCCGGAATATCCTGTTGTCAGGGTAGACTGGTTTGACGCTTGTGCTTATGCGGCCTGGGCAGGTAAGAGGCTGCCAACAGAGGCTGAGTGGGAAAAGGCTGCAAGAGGAACAGATGAAAGAAAATGGCCCTGGGGTAATGAGTGGAATCCTGAAAAATGTAATACAGAAGATCCCGAACCAATCGGGAGTTATGAGGAGGGCAAAAGTCCATATGGATGCTACGACATGGCCGGAAGCGCTGCAGAATGGTGTTCTGACTGGGGAGCTACGAGTTATTACAGCAGGAGTCCAAAGAAAAATCCAAAAGGACCGGAAAAAGGTAATAAGAAAATCATTAGGGGTGGTTCCAGGTTTGCCAATGTAGGCATTCTACTGCGAAGTACCGGAAGAAAAACAATGGAACCAATTCTTGGGAATATGGGCGTAGGGTTTCGTTGCGCAAAATAAATTTGAGAATCAGCATATTTAAGATAACACCTCAGGAACCGGTTAAACGAATGGCACTTAATAATGTTACTTTTTATAAGCAAAAACAGCCATATTTAAAGAGACTTTCAAATTACACCAGGGAATTACCTGCCTAACCATTATAATACCAACGAGATACGCCCTTTGATTATATTTCCCGGAAATTCCTATAAACTATTTTATAGATTTATATTATCAATATGTTATCATTCGAAATTTGAGGAAAACGATATGGATCTCAAAGAGAAAAATTCTGACAAAAGGAATAACGAAAGAATAGATCTCTCATTCACAATATCGTTGCCAGGTCAAGATGGTGAGACGAAGAATATCAGCGCTAGTGGTGTTTATTTCGAAATAATAACAGATGACATAGAAGCGTTTGCCCCGGGCACAATAATACCAATTCAAATAACAGCAACCACTACCACTTCTGGCTTTGAAGAGAGAGAAATTAAACTTAAGGGGGAAGGATGCATTGTCAGGAATAATGTAGATGAAGTTACCGCTCATGGTAATAGATTGGGTGTAGCTTTGGAATTCAAGAATAAACTTAATATTCTACCTGGACTAATTTAATGAATTACCTCTTGAATTCTGCTATTTAATATGTATAATTTGCATCCACATTCTTTTAAAATCTGAAAATTTAAGCAGGAGATATTCTAATGGGAGACCTTTTAGGAAAACTAGATGAAATAATGACAAGTGATCGGGTGCGTAAACTTGGTGGATTATTCTGCCTGGTTACGATCATCATAACAGCAATAGCATTCATCATAGGCGCAGGAAGTTTGTTAAAGTCAGCGAAAGGCCCAGTCGCAGATGTAGAAGTCACTGAAGGCGAAGGAGCAGAAGAAGAGGAGGCAACTGATGAAGACAATGAAGAAGAAGCTGAGGATGAGGCTGAAGAAGAAGCCGAAGAATAAATCCTGATTACAAATCGTCTCGTAATGATAATGGAAGTTCTTCCTCCTCCTTGTATATTTCATGACAATCATCACAGGTCGTCAGCAGCCGGTTAAATTCAGCATCTATAGTCTCCGCATTATGCTCTTTGCATAACGAGATTAAATTCCTTACGGCATCAAAGAATCTGCTGCCCATTATAACAAATTCACTTGAAACACCACGATGCTCCTTCATATACAATTCCACACAGCTATAACCAATGCCTTCCTTCAGTTCCTTTGTCCACATCTCTATCTCAACCCAATCCCTGTTTTCTATTGACCTTGACAACCTCCTCAAATCCCTGGATGCATTTTTCATTGCCTGTCCTAAAGTCTCATCTTTTTTCCCGGACGTATACAGTACTTCAACTGCTATATCCTCCGGCTTCTTGCAGGAAATAAGTCCGGCAGACATCGTACACATGATTATTAATATTATCAATAAACTCTTCATCTGCTGTTGCCTTGATCTTCAGATAATCTCAAGTTCTTTAGGAAATTTGGTCAGGTTTACGCAGCCATTGTCCGTTATAAGTATCATGTCTTCAAGCCTCACTCCACCCACACCCGGATAATAGAGTCCCGGTTCAACCGTAACTATATTCCCGGTCTTTAACGTACACTTTGCCTTTGATATTTGCGGCAGCTCGTGAACGTCCAGGCCGACACCATGACCTGTCCCGTGAAAGAAGCCTTTCATCTTGCCCTTAGTCTTTCCTGTCTTGAATCCCAGAGACGTCAGGTGCTTCATAACATTCCTGTGTATAAGATCTCCCCTTGCGCCATTCCTGGCAGATTCAAAGACCAGCTTTTGCGCAGACGCCACCGCCCTGTACATTTTCCTTAATGACCTTCCAGCCTTACCTTTGACAATAGTCCTGCTTATGTCTGCGTAATAGCCTGTCTGTTCATCCCTTGGGAAGACATCAAAAATAATCGGCTCATTTGCCTTCAACGGACCACTTCCCACATTGTGTGGTTCGCAGGATTGTTCGCCACAAGATACTATGGTGTGTTTAGCCGTACATCCAACCTTCATCAACTCCACATTAATTATTTGCCTTATCGATTCAGACGTGATCTGACTATTACGCTTTGAGACTAAAAACCCATTTTTTACCTTCGACTTCTTTATGCAGTCAATCGCCTTTTGAATAGCCCTTTCAGTTTCACGCAAGGTTCTTACAATGTGCCCTGTCTCCTCTTCATCCTTTATCTCTCTGGAAGCAAAGAACGGCCCTTTCTTAACTTCAAGCTTAAAGCTTTTTTTTCTCAGGAAATCAGCATATTTCACATTGAAATCTGCAGGGACCAGAAGTTTCTTGATCTTCATTTCTCTAAGGGCTGCAGCAACTACACCGATAAGTCCTGAGGGTGTTTCTCCTCTCTTCTTGATAATCCTCTCGTATTTAGAAAGAGAGAGTACTTTATCCGCCTTGGATTGAGACCTTGCCCGATCCAGCTCCAGGTCACTTGTAATCATAACCTTCCTGTTACCATGCTGGATATAGACAAAAGGATCAGGCGCCATGAAACCGGTGGCATAATACATATTGGAATCTCTTTCGCTGTCTGCAATGATCAGTATTACTTTGTTAACACTCATGATGCCGATTCTATTAAAATAGTTTTAAATGTCAATGAGCTTCCATGATTTTATGCAGCAGTATGAAAATTATTGTTTTGAGTGGTTACGGATGAAGGAAAGATAAATTAGATTGATCTGGCGTGAGATAGATTATGGTGAACTTGTGTATAGCTTCCCGTACTGATTAAGAAACATCTTTTCATATTGTAGTTCTTCTTTCTTGTGGGGAGGTTTTGTTTCGGCAGGATATCCTACGGCAATCATTGATTCTACCTTAAGCTTTGGAGGTATATTCAGAACGTCTGAGACATAAGCCTCAGACGTTAACGTTTCACTGTGCATCCTCTCCCTGATCTGTATCCAGCAGCTCCCAAGTCCCAGGGATTCTGATGCCAGAAATATAAACGTGGAAGCAATAGAACAGTCCTCAACCCATACGTCGCATTTATCCTCGTCTGCACAGACGACTATTCCAAGAGGGGCATTTTTCAGAAACTCTGAACCGTGCGTCTTCGCCCTTGATAATTTTTCCAATAAATCCGGTTCCGTAACAACGATAAACTCCCACGGATTATGCCCTCTTGAAGAAGGAGAGCGAAGGGCAGCTTCTATTAATATTTCAATCTTCTTACTTTCAACCGGTTTCTTCTGGAATTTTCTTATACTTCGTCTTTTCTGAATAAGAGAACTGAACATATGGAATACTCCCTGTTTAAAAGAAATGAAACCGGATTACTTCCTTACTATCCCTTTGCTTTTCAACAAGCCCAGCATAGCCTTAAGATTATCCTCAATAGATATATGTTCCGTATCCAGGATAATATCGGGATTAAGAGGCTCTTCGTACGGTGCGTTTATACCTGTAAATTGAGGGATCTCTCCATCGATAGCTTTTTTATAAAGCCCTCTGGGATCCCTTTGTATACAGGTTTGAAGACTGCAACGGACAAAAACCTCAAAGAACCTCCCTTCCGGTATTAAGGCTTTTACCTGATCTCTCTGACATCTCAGAGGAGAAATGAAGGTACATAACACAACAGAACCGTGCTCATAAAAAACACTGGCAACCTCTCCAACCCTTCGGATATTCTCTATCCTGTCTTCATCTTCTGAAAAACTGAGATCTTTACACAGGCCATGACGGAGTTTATCCCAGTCCAATAACGCTGTATGAATTCCCGTGGCGAAGAGAAGACGTTCAAGGCTTCTAGCAATAGTTGACTTACCAGACCCGGATAAGCCCGTAAACCAGATAACTGCAGTCTTATGTTTATACCTTTCTTCTCTCTCAGGACGAGCTATCGCAGCTCTTTCCATCTCGACTTTGATGTGCAGTTCTTCTTCGGCCTTCACCGTTTCTTCGGCATGGATAGTTTCTTCTATGCTTCTCACAGCACCTCGAATCATTCCCGCTCCGACAGTGAAATTAGTATCAGGGTCTATGATTATAAAACTGCCTGTCTCGCGGTTCTTATTATACTGATCAAACATTATTGGTTGAGTAAGTTTAAATTGAGCGCGCCCAATCTCATTCAGCATCAAAGTGTTTACATCTGTGTGATGCGGCGTTGTTAATAGCTCACAGAAAAGATTATGCTCTGTAGCATCGGTACGGTGTAGTGTGTTTACGTCAAACATGTAAACCAACTCACTGATATAGGCATTAATCATTCTTGTAGTATGTTTTATGAAATAATTTTTGCCAACTTTAAGTGGATCATTACCCATCCAGCATACAATAGCATCGACATTGCTTTCGACTAAAGGAAGATTATGCCGCCGAACAATCATATCCCCCCGGCTGACATCTATTTCATCTTCCAGCGTCAGGACAACAGATTGCGGAGCACGTCCTTCCTCAAGCTCACCATCCATTGTCGTAATAGTTTTAATCTTAGAAATTATACCCGAGGGTAAAACCACGATGTCTTCTCCGGGACTAATTGTACCCGCAACAATCCTTCCGGCGTAGCCCCGGAAATTGAGATCAGGCCTTATAACATATTGCACCGGAAATCTAAAGTCGCGGATGTTAAGATCAGAACCGATGTGAACATTTTCAAGAACATGCAATACCGTGGGTCCGTCATACCAGGGAGTATTTATACTCTTAGTAACTACATTGTCCCCTTTAAGGGCCGAAACCGGAATATAAGTGATATCTTTAATATCAAGCTTCCGGGAATATTCATCATACTCATCAACAATTGATTCAAAAACTTCCGGGGAATAATTTACAAGATCAATCTTATTAACTGCAACTATCATATGGGAAACCTGCAAAAGACTTGCTATGAAACCGTGTCTCCTGGACTGCTCGAGAATACCCTTACGCGCATCGATTAAAATAATGGCGAGGTTGGCAGTGGAAGCTCCCGTAACCATATTGCGTGTGTACTGAACATGACCCGGCGTGTCGGCAATTATAAATTTCCGTTTAGGAGTCTGGAAATAACGATAAGCTACATCAATAGTTATACCCTGTTCCCTTTCAGCAGCCAGTCCATCTGTTAACAGAGATAGATCTATTTCCTTTTCACCTCTGCGTTCCGCAACCTTTTTGACTGCTTCAATCTGGTCATCGAATATATTCTTGGTATCCATAAGAAGCCTGCCAATAAGGGTAGACTTTCCGTCATCTACACTGCCAACGGTAGTAAACCTGAGTAAATTAGCATGACTTGTGGATATGTATGGACTCATGATTTAGAAATACCCCTCCTTCTTCTTATCCTCCATCGAACTGTCAGTGGTAAGATCGATAATCCTGTTCTCCCTCTCAGACTTACAGGCTTCTTCAACTTCTAAGATTATATCATCTATTGTCCTGGCTTCTGACCGAACTGCTCCGGTACATGGACTACAACCCAGACTTCTAAACCTGCACATAACTTTTTCCACTTTTTCACCGGACCTCAGCTTAACCATATCATCGTACGGAACTAATATACCGTCCCTGTCAACTACTTCCCTCTCCTGTGCATAATATATAGGCACAATGGGTATATCTTCCTCTTTCAAGTAGTACCAGACGTCCATCTCTGTCCAGTTACTCAATGGAAACACCCTGATTGATTCTCCCTCATTAATACGGCAATTATATAAGTTCCAGAGCTCCGGCCTTTGATACTTGGGATCCCACTGCCCGAATTCATCTCTGAAAGAGAAAATACGCTCCTTTGCTCTCGATTTTTCCTCATCCCGACGCGCCCCTCCAAATGCAGCATCAAACTTGTGTTTCTTTATCGCATCAAGCAGCCCTTGAGTCTTTAATTTAGCACAACATTTATCCACCCCGATAGCTTGAGGGTGTGTACCCTCACTAATCCCCTCCTCATTGCGCTCAACAATAAGCCTGCACTCGATTTCCTTAACATACCTGTCGCGAAATTCAATCATCTCCGGAAATTTAAATCCGGTATCAATGTGCATGAGCGGAAATGGGATTTTGCCGGGATAAAAGGCTTTTTGAGCCAAACGCACCATTACACTCGAATCCTTACCTATGGAATAGAGCATAACAGGGTTTTCAAACTCAGCAGCCACTTCACGAATAACGTGGATGGACTCTGATTCGAGTTGTTTTAAGTAGAAAAGATTGATATTACTCAAGAAAGTTTCTCCTAATCTATATGTCAGCTTCAGCTACTTTGAATCAACTCACCATAAATTAAGCACTTATAGATTAAGGAGTCAAATTTCACTGAAAACAGGAAATACGAAATTCAAGCATAATTATTTAATACATAATACTTATTATATATGTTTAACAGTTTGAATCAAGAGCTATAATACTATTGATTTATATTTGATTTCCAAAAAATTGCCTTATGGCAGTTTTCCCTCAATTCAGGTTACACAAATTGTCCGGCACAAAATCCCGATGACCAGGCCCATTGTAAATTATAACCACCCAGCCAACCGGTCACATCTACAACTTCTCCGATAAAGTAAAGGCCCTTCACATTCCTCGCCTCGAAGGTTTTGGAAGATAGATCCTCCGTATCAACCCCCCCTCTTGTTACCTCCGCTACCTTATAACCTTCAGTACCGGAAAACATGATATGCCATTTATGAAAAATCGCCGCAATCTCATTGATCTCTTTTTCACTATATTGGTTTACCGGCTTATTATGATACCATAACTCCATCAATCTATGGGCAAGACGCCTGGTTAATAATTCGCCCATCAGAGTCTTTAACTCTGCTTTTGGCCTTTCAGTCTGCCATTGCTTTATGGTTTGAACGAGATCAAGATCAGGCAGCAGATCAATAACAACCTCATCCCCCGGTTGCCAGTAATTTGAAATCTGTAATATGGCCGGACCGCTAAGGCCTCTGTGTGTAAAAAGAATGGATTCCCTGAAGGATTTT
>Ga0187827_10007250_pt1 | contig 12406 bp, 14 predicted proteins | sample ETNtaG_39_FD_167969 | JGI IMG/M metagenome (GOLD analysis project Ga0187827, IMG submission 167969) | Marine microbial and viral communities from oxygen minimum zone, Eastern Pacific Ocean - ETNP2014_SV_150_PacBio MetaG (Illumina Assembly) | ecosystem: Environmental > Aquatic > Marine > Hypoxic... | reverse complement strand
TTAACACAAATAAAAAAAGAATTAAAACCAACTACAAAAAAAGAAAAAGGATTAGAAGATATTGATATTAGTGAAAAAATAAAAGAACTGGATATGATCAGTAAGAGGATAGAAAACCTTGCCAAAAAAAAGAAGTAAGGAAGACTAAAAACAAATATACCAGCTAGTTCTTAGAATTATTAGAGATGCAAACCAAAGTAGAGTCTATTATCAAAGTTCTAGAAGATAAATACAAGAGCGCTAGCCAGAAAGAAGCAGAATATATGGAAAGCGCAAGCGGATCAATCAAATACAAACTTTCACCAATTTCAAAAAACAATTTCAAAGAGTATTCACCATTCGGTGCTGATGAACATTTCAGAGTAGCTGCATTTGATGGAGGCTCATTAATTATTTACGAAACACCAAGCTGGAATATTGCATACACTAAACTTGCATTCAGATCTTTTGAAATCAATCTAAAAGACAGAACATGCAACACTATTCAAAAGGATCGCGTTCTTGAGCATGATATGATAATGCTCACAGAACAAAGAACAACAAAATCGCAATTACGACAAGATTTTGAAAACGGATCAATTCTAAAACAAATGGAAACAGATTTCATTTTAAAACAAATTGAAGAAGGAAAAGTTTTGGAAGATGATCTTTTGCTAATTGATGGTGCACTTGGACAAGAAAATTTGCGAATAATAAACAAGCACAAGAATGTTATTGGAGTTTCAAAACGAACTGGACACTGCATTAACAATTACTCAGCAGCTTCATACATGGCACTGCAAGCAACTGAACACAAATTCAATGATAAACATTGGTTCTATTACCCGCTTGTTGAAAAATACGAAAGCGAAATTGACCCAGTTGCAGAATTAATATTCGGAACATTCCGAGGGAACAGCAATGTTTTCCGCTTAGATTTCCCATACAAACAACTCAAAAACGAGAAAGAACCACAAGAGTTTATCAAACAAAGGATGCACAAACTCGGAATCTGCGCACTTGATTCAAAATACAAAGCTTATCCCTATCCATTAGGAGCTGTGCACAGCGATGCAGTAATGCGAATGAACACAAAAGACTTGCTAAAACAATATATTAAAAAACATATTGGCAATGCAAAGAAACAAGGAGCAGTTGAAGTATTTGAAATGCTAGAAAAAGATATACAACACGCTGATTGGTACGATGCTCTAAGAAAGGGCGCTTAGTAATACTTAACCAATTTCAAATCAGGGCTTCGCGAAGCGAATGCCCTCATGCCATCCTCCGCGGCAAGGCAGAGGCATAAAACATATTAACAATCAACTGTTAAGGAAGGAGGGGAGAAATGGAATATAACGAAAAATTAAAGGAATTTATAGAGAAAGAAAGCTGGGCTGAGGCTCCAGAAAAAGAACAGAAACATGATAGACCATCTCCTGATGAATATTTTATGAAAATGGCTCACCTTGTTAAAGAGCGAGCAACTTGCACTCGAAGAAAAGTGGGAGCAGTTATTGTAAAAAACAAACACATTCTAAGCACAGGTTACAATGGAAATCCAAAAGGATTGAAACACTGCGATGAAATCGGATGTCTTAGAACAAAGTTAGAAGTGCCAAGTGGAGAGCGCCATGAACTTTGCACAGGAGTTCATGCAGAGCAAAATGCAATAATCCAAGCAGCATCATTTGGAACCTCAATAAAAGATTCTGTTTTGTATTGCACTAATACTCCTTGTTCAGTTTGCGCAAAAATGATAATTAATGCAGGAATAACTGAGGTAATTCTAGATTCTGAATATCCTGACAAACTTGCAATGAAAGTTCTAAATGATAGTCAAGTAAAAGTTAGAAAGATTGAGAAATAATTAATCCCAGGTAACATCAACCATATCAGTTCTGAATTTTTGATTTACTGCACTTTTGTTTAATGGAGTTTTAATTCCTGCTTTAAGCATTACTGCACCGGTCCATGCAATCATTGCTCCATTATCTCCAGCAAGTTTCAAAGGAACTGCAAACATTTTGGCTCCGCGTTCTTTTGCCATTATACCAAGCATTTCAGAAAACCGTTTGTTTGCTGCTACACCACCAACAACAAGAACTTCATCTTTTTCGCAATGCGCCATAGCTCTTTCTGTAACTTCAGTAAGCATTGCAAATGCAGTTTCTTGGAATGAATAACAAAGATCTTCTTTCTTAACTCCGCTTTTCAAACGCCGTTTTGATTCAGTTAAGATTCCTGAGAAACTCATATCCATTCCTTTAACAGTATATGGAAGATCTTGATAATTTTTTGACTTTAATGCAATCTTTTCAATTTGCGGTCCACCAGGATGAGGAATCCCCATTGCACGTGCGAATTGATCGAGTGCATTGCCAAGTGCTATATCCAAAGTTTCACCAAATACACGATATCGTCCGGATTGAAGCGCAATAACTTGAGTATTACCACCTGAAACATAAATCACAACAGGATCTTTTGCACCTGTAGCAAGTTTTCCAACTTCAATGTGCGCAATGCAATGATTCACACCAATAAGTGGTTTGTTGTACTTTTTGGAAAGATAACGCGCAGCAGTTGCACTAATACGCAAACAAGGACCCAATCCAGGGCCTTGAGAGAATGCAAATGCACCAATATCTTCTAATTCACAACTAGCTACTTCAAGAGCTCGTTTCATAACTGTTTGAAAAACATTAACATGATTATCTGCAGCTAATCTTGGGGTAATCCCACCTTCTTCTGGCACAAACATTTCCCATTCATTTGACAGGATTTCACCAGAATCATCTACAACACCTATCCCTAGAGTGTGCGCTGTTGATTCAATTCCTAGGATTTTCATAGTAAAAATTGGTGCGCCGGCCGAGATTTGAACTCGGATTAATGGCTTGGAAGGCCATGGTCCTAACCGTTAGACTACCAGCGCAGTAACAAAAAAGACTGTATCCTTTTACTTATAAATATACCTCTTAAAGAATTAGATCTTAATAGCAAATTTAGAGGCCTTCTTTTTCTTAGAAGATTTTTTCTTTTTTACTTCTTTTTCTTTTTTCAAATCATCTTCTGTTTTTCCAAAGAACTCTTTCATTTCAGCTAAAGTTATTTTCTTTGAAGTTGCAAGTTTTTCAATAATATCCTCGGGTTTTGTCCAAGCAGTGATTCTAAGCCCTTTACTTTTTACCCAAACAGCAATACGATTTCGTTCACTCATTTTCTCTTTCATTGCTTCAAGGATTTTCACTTTATCCATTTCAGAACGTTTTGCAGTTTCCTCTTCCTCTTTCGCTTTTGCAAACATAACAGATTCTGCATTTTTATCTTCTTTAATAAATTCTTCTTTGGAAATGCGTTTGGTTTTTGGAGGAATTGTTTTCTGTGAAAGAGGGAACTTCTTTAAATTAATATAATCAGGTGAAAGGATCTCAACACCAGCACTATTGAACCGATCAAGAATGTTTTTTCTTAAATTTGATTCAACAATAACCATTTTATCTGTATCTTCGAGTAAACCATTAGCTTCGTATTTTACCCAGTTATTTCCAAGCTCTAAAACAAATACAAATGGATTTTTCAATCCAGTGTCTTTTGCTGCTTGTATAAGCAGTTTCTCCACTTTTTTGTGAGGAATGTTATAACCAAGAGTAATTGGAACATGAATAATATATTTCTGGGCTGTGTAATTAAAAATCGCTTCTTTCAAAACCAAACTGTTTGGAAGTTTAACAAGTCCACGCTTTGGCATTTGAAGCTCTGTTTGCAATGCACCGATTTCAGAAACTTTTCCAAAGTTTCCAGCAATTTTAACCATGTCACCAACATTGTATTGGCTCATCATTTTTACAACAACACCAGATACTGCATTAGCAATAAGAGTCGTGGAACTTAAAGCAAGAATAACTCCAACTGCACCTAAAACTAATCGAACTGCATTTGCAGAAAGTCCAGGAATGCTAGCTAAAAGCAAAAAGATCGCAACAACAAAAACAAAAATTTTCAAAGCAGATTCAGTAAGCTGTGTGCCTTGTGATGTGCCATGTTTCTGGCGGTAATTCTTGTAAATATGTCCAATAAGAAGCTCAACGAGAAATGCACCAATAACCACAATAAGAGCAAAAGCTATCTCTGGCAAGTAAAGTGTGAACCACGCTGGCAAATTTTCAAACATATTCCTAAATAGCGCTTTTTAATTTATAAATGCTTCTCTAGTAAACAAACCAATTTCAAATCTGGGCTTCGCGCAGCGAATGCCCACGGCCATCCTCCGCGGCCAGGCGGAGGAACAAATTAATAAAGCAGACGCGCATATACGAGCGTATGAAAAAAGTAGTGATTCTTGTAGATTCTGAAAACAATAAGTATACTGCGAATCCTGCAACTGAAATTCTGGAACGATACAGTATTGACACGCACCTTGAAGTCATATCACCACATAAACAACCAGCTCGTCTGCGTGAAATTGTAAAAGGTTCAGAAGCAGATGCATTTATTTGCATAGCTGGACTTTCAGCTGCACTCCCAGGAATAGTTGCATCAATCACACCAAAACCAGTTATTGGTGTTCCTGTTGATCAGAAACTAATGGGAATTGATTCCTTGCTTTCAATGACTCAAATGCCAGATGGTTTTCCAGTAGCAACAGTTGGAGTGGATAATGCAAAGAACGCAGCATATCTTGCTCTTCGAATCCTTGCAATAAGATATCCAGAAATACTTTCACGTAGTCAAGATTCAAATTCTTATTCTGAACCAGAACATTCAGAACCAACAGTATCAGAATACAAGTCAGCAGAGCCAGAAACTTCACCCCCAGTTGCAATGCCTGATTTTATGACAAGCGCAACACCGGATGAGCCAGTAACTTTTGAAGAATCAAAACCAGAAGAACCTGTGCAAAAAAAGAAACCGCGAGCACGTGGCGACTGGTGGATGTAGGAAAACCTTTTTATAACCGTGACTTAATACAAAAACCTATGCGCCGGTAGTTTAGTGGTATGACTCAACCTTGCCAAGGTTGTAACCTGAGTTCAAATCTCAGTCGGCGCACCAATTATTTTAAATATCCTACTTCGCTAATAATATTAAAATGAAAATTAAAAATATGAAAATTGATAACAAAACAATTGGACAAATTATGATTGGAGCTGGATTTATTATGATTTTAATAAATGCTGCAGATTACATATTTAAATGGAAAGGAGATTACATTTCACTTTTAATAATTGGTCTTGCACTTGGTTTTACAGGTATGGTTTTGGCTAAAAAATAAAAGAAAAATTATAGTCGCGCACCAATATTTTTTAGATTAACCAACAATACCAAAAGTAACAATCTTTAGAAGTAATCTACCGAACCGACTAAAAAATGAACTTTGTTTTATCATTTCGACTTCTGTGGCAGTGAACCGCCCAGAAACATCATCAGAATATCCAGCATAAAGCATATCTTCTCCTGCACTAAGAGGAGTATATACCCCAGTTACTTTTATCACATCTCCTTTGTCCAGGCTTTGTAGATCTATGCCAAGAGAATCAGTTCTCTTAAATCCAAGCAATATACTTGATGTATCACCTGAAATAATTGCTGCTGTTATTTCATTTTTGTATTCGTCATACATTTCACCTGCATAAGTCTTTTTGAATGCGCTCTTAAGTTGTTCTGTAAGAACCTCAACTGGTATTAATTCGCCAAGTTTACCAGCATTAGCATCTATATAATCATCCACAGCATCTTCAAATATAGAAAGTGTTTGCTTTAGAGTGTAAGTTTTGATTACTTCACTCTCTACTGTTGCAGTTGCAGAACGACCAATTGCAGCTAATTCATCTACACTTAAAATACCACTAATTGTTTCTATAGTGTTCTGAGTAGATCCGATATTTGAACGAGGAGGACTGCTTCCAGCCTTGTCTGGCTTGCAAACATTATAAGCCCTATTGCAGTATTGGTCATCATCGCAATCTGGACAACTTGAACAATACGCGGTTTCTTGAGAACAATAGCATTCATTAAGTTTGGTATTGCATTGCCCTAAATCGCCATCAACACAGCAACCATAACCACCACTAGGACAGATATTGCTACAAGCCTTAGCGCATTGAGCATGGTTAGTACAGTAAGTTGCTGCCTCAACTGGACTTGCTGACAGCGAACTAATTACAATAATACTAATTAGAAAAACCAGAATTATAGAAATTTTACTATGCATATGCATCATTATTAATTATCGTTTATATCCTTTACTGTAAAACATAGCCAACACACAAATTTTATATTGTATCTGCCAACTCAGAAAATAATTCTGGCCAATTATGAAGACCTTCTTCTTTACCAGTTCGAATAATTATTACATTATTCTCAGGAGAAATGTAAAGGAACTGACCATATAAACCAACAGCAGAAAAATCAGATTTCTCATTTTCAGAATAAACCCACCAAGAATATTTGTAATAACTATCTGCACCAGCACGTAGATTTTTTTCAGACTCTTTGAATTGTGTTGAATCAGAAATCCAATCTTCAGAAATAAGTTGTTCCCCATTCCAATTTCCATTATTCAAAAACAATCTACCGAATTTTGTAAAATCAATAGCCCGCGCATTAAGACCTAATGCCATTTTTTCAAACTTGTTTTTATTACTATCAATATTCCATGTAGCCGGATATTCCATTTCAAGAGGAATCCAAAGTTTTTCCTCAAGATATTTTGAAACCGACATATTCGTTGAACGTTCCAAAATTAATCCCAAAAGAACTGAATTAAGATTATTATAACTAAATTCAGAACCAGGTTCAGTGTCAAGATATAATTCAGTTAAAGCAACTTTTCTTAAATCAGTGTGATAAAAAGAACGTGTGTCAGCATCCCATAACCGGAGTACCTTATATTGAGTGTTAAAATTTGCTACACCAGATGACATCATTAAAAGATTTTTAATAGTAACACGATCAAACCCGCGGCTTTGAAGCTCAGGTATATAATTTGTAATTGGATCATCAACACTTTGAATATGATTTTCTTGAATAGCAATACCAATTAACGCAGAAAGAACGGATTTTGAAACTGAAAAAGAAGCTAGAAGCGACTCTTTGTCTGCGCCATTAAAATAATTCTCATACAAAATTATATCATTTTTTATAACTAAGAAAGAAGTTGTTTGAGTTGACTCAAAGAAAATATCAACATTAGAAACATTAAACGCTTCTTCAATAAGTTCAGATGAAGTATCTGAACTTTCTTGGAAAATAAAAGTGTCTGGAGAATTTTTTATTTCAACATAAGGAAAACGAGCATAATCATCAACAGTCGGTGGACTCATTGCTACAGCTCGATAAACATATTCAGGTGGATTACTTTGAAAAAAAACATACCCACCTAGTGAAACTAAAAGAATTAAAAGAATAAAGATAATTTTTAACTTTTTCAATTTAACAACCTAAAAGAAATGAGTGTTAACAGATTAAAGGTTTTTCGATAAGAAAGAATAATACATTCCATACCATTTTTATACCACTGCTTACTACAATTTCGTATGAAGAAGCAGAATATTTTCAATATCGCAATTGTTACTGTTGCATTAATTCTTGTTATAATAATAGGATTATATTATCTTCAAACAGAACACGATTCACTTACATTTTCAGGCCCGAACATCTATAGAGCTGTTTATGCATGGGAAATAATGAATGAACAGGGATATGAAGTGAATATAAATTTTGAAGGAGAATGGACTGACAATAACAAACCTGCAAAAGGAACTGGCATTGTATTACATGGAGCAGAAGGTGCATTCCTAATTTTGTATGAAGATAAAGAAATCAGTGTCGGTGGACCGACATCTGGAAAAGAACACATACAAGCAGTATCAATTATTTTAGAACCTGCACATAAATCTGTTGTAAAGATTGGACTTGAACCACAAAGATCAGAATCTTTAGAAAATTTTATTCAAACAATCGAATCACTTTCAGATGCAATTTCTGACAACATCTATACAATTGGGTTAGAGGGAGATATTATGATGGATAGTGAAACTCTCCTCAAACCAACAATTATACAAGAACTTGATAATATTTTGAAAGGAGATAACTCAATTACATTTTATGAAACTGGATTAAGATTTTCTTTGAAGAACGCAAATCTTGCAGATCTTGCGGAAATACGAGACATGTTTCTTTTGAATGAAATCCAAATTTCAAATGTTGCAACTAGTAGACTTGTGATAATAAATCGCTTGGAAGATTATCCAAAAAAAACAGAATTAGAATTAGTACAATGCCTACCAGGTGAAACAAAAACATATTCACTAAGAATAATTAAAAAACCGATTCAATGAAAATTTTAGAACAATTAAGAAAAAGCGAAATTCTCAGACCAAGTGTTCTTTTAACAATTGGAACTTTAATTTTTATTGCACTAGCAAAATATGCACCGAGCAGAATTGGAATAATAGTAATAATAAGTTGCTTAGCTGCTTTTGCTTTTGGAGAAAAATATGGTTTGAAATTCAAACCAAAATTAAAAATCAATAAAAAAGTTTTGCGAACAACAAGTGGAATAATTTTTTTAATTGCTCTTGTAGCACTTTATTTTGATTTTTACAGTGCAGGTGGAATTCCACTTTTGAATAGCACAACAAGAAGATTCTTACACCCAATTCTAACTTCACTTGCGTTTCTTATGGTTCCTGCAAATGCTGTTTTGGTTTCAACACTTTCAAAAGAAAAGCGAGCAAAATTACAAACAGGATTTTTAATATTATTCACAGCTGGTATAATGGCGTTACTTGGTTACCGCACAGAAGTCCTTGCAGCAATTATTTCTGGAGTTTTAGTTGCATATTATTGTGAGATTTTTGAATTTAAAGAAATTGCATCATTTGGGATAGCTGCAATAATTGCTTTTGTAGGAATAACTGTATTGCGCGGAGGCGGGCTAATAAATTATAGATCTGCAACAACTCTTGGTGCATTTGATTTCCTTGTTGAAAAAGCAGGAACACTTGGACTAACTCACGGTTCTGTGCAATTCGCTGATATTATGAAAATATTTTCTGATCTCCCAGTAATAGGAGGCAGACATTTAGTTGGAAATATTATTGGATCGCGCGCAGGAGTTTCTATAACAAGCACGTTATTCGGACCTCCATTCATTGACTTTGGCATACTTGCACTTCTTGAATTCGGAATTCTTGGATTAATTGCAGGAGCTGGTTATATTGCAGCTAAAACAAAAAAAGGATTATACGCAGCTTCACATTCAATTGTCTTGACTTTCTTATTACTTGGAATTGAAACAGGGATTACTGACTTGATAATTTGGATTTACATAATACTTGCAGGCGGATTCTTTGCTTATTCTCATTTAAAAAAATAGAATCGATTACTAACAACATTTAAATACAGCACCAATACGAAATGAGTTATACAACTAAGGGAATATGAATAAAACGACTTTTTCTTAGTAATTAAAAAGAGAGCTAATATGCCAGATATAAAAACAGTTGCAGAATTTGAAAAAGCAAAAATGCATAAACCAGAGCCAGTGGAAAAAACGCCAGTAACAAATGTGCATCACGAGCGAATGCTTGAACACGTTGACAAATTTAAAACCCTTGGAATAAGCAGAGATATACTTAGAGCAATTGCAGATGAAGGATTTACAGAACCAACAGAAATTCAAACTAAATCGATTCCACATGTTATTGCAAATAAAGATGTTATAGCAAGAGCTGCAACTGGTTCAGGAAAAACATTAGCATTTGGTTGCGGAGTTATACAAAAGACCATCAAAGGAAGAGGAATACAAGCACTTATTTTAGCACCAACACGAGAACTTGCAGAACAAACTGGACTTGAATTGAAAAAGTTTTCAAAATATAAACCACTTAGAGTTGCAATAGTTTATGGAGGAGTTCCAATAAACCGACAGATACACGCAATCAGAACCGCAGATGTTATTGTAGGAACACCAGGAAGACTATTAGATCATATGCAACGCAAAACAATCACATTCCAATACATAAACACATTAGTTTTAGATGAAGCAGATCGCATGCTTGATATGGGTTTTTTACCAGATGTAAAGGAAATAATAAATTCATGCTCAAAAGACAGACAAACACTTTTATTTTCAGCTACAGTTTCCGGCGCTGTTGCAGCAATAGCAAAAGATTACATGAAAGATCCAGAAGAAGTATTTGCAGAATCTCATGTTGATCCAACAAAACTTAAACAGATTTATTATGATGTTTCAAAAAACTTGAAATTTTCTTTACTACTTTATTTATTGAAAAATGAAAAATCAGATCTTGTAATGGTATTCTGTAATACGCGAAGAGGTGTGGATTTTGTTGCAAAGAATTTGACAGATCATAAAATTGATGCAATACCTATTCACGGTGGATTTGCACAAGCAAAGCGAAAGAAAACATTAGGAAAATTCCATTCACAAAAAGCAGAAGTTCTTGTTTGCACAGATGTTGCAGCGCGTGGTTTGGATATTCCATCAGTATCTCACGTATACAATTATGATATTCCAAAAGAAAGTGATCAATATATCCACAGAATAGGACGAACTGCACGCGCAGGAAAAGATGGCAAAGTTATAAACATTCTTTCAGATGCAGATTATGATAATTTCAGAAAAGTAATGGCAAAGAAACATGGAACAATAACACGAACTGAGAAACCGCATATCCCAATGGTTAGTGTAAGTCAACCAGAACGAAGAGTATATAATCGAGGTAGAAGTGGAAAACCTCAAAATAAACAACATTCTGGAAAAAGAAAGAAATACAATAATAATTCAGGTAAAAAGAGACCAATGCAAAGACGGCAGTAATGGAAAAACAACTAGTCTTGACCTTATTCCCCAAACTATTTTTATATAAGATGAGTATATTAGAATAAACAATGAACTACATACCAGATGAATTAGACTTTTCAGTAAAAAGAAGAATGACAGAATTACTTGAAACACCATATGCTGGTTCAAAAGCATTTAAGCACAATCACCCCAGGCAAAATATGTTTCTAATTGTCATGGAGCAGTAATTTATGTCTTCGGAATAGAAGATGAATTAGTGAAAAATAACAATCACCCACAATCCATAAAGAGCTTAAAAATGAAGAAATTAATTGAAAAATATTTTTTAGAAACAAATGATTTTGAGAGAGGGGAACTAATTTGTTTCTATGATAAAAAAACAAAAGAACTAATGCATGATGGGATATTACTAGACAAAAAAAGATTGTTTCACCAAAGCGGAACTGGAGGGTTATTTGACATAGTTACAATAGAAGGGAGAATAAGAGTTCTTGAACAATTTGGTGAACAAGTAAAATTAAAAAGTTATAAAATAAAACAATAAAGAGTTAACAAAATCTATTTAAACACTTATTATCTCTATTTGCACTAGGTATGGGCCCGTGGTCTAGTTGGTTATGTCGTCGCCTTGACATGGCGAAGGTCCCCTGTTCAAGTCAGGGCGGGCCCATCACTTACTTATGCAAAGTTTTAAATTAGAATAAAACAATAGTTAATTATGGCCTGGTATGTCCGCAGTCTAGAAAAAATGAAAAAAGCAGCTAAGAAAGAGAACTGGGATGAAGTTTATGAAATTTTAAAAGAGCATAATCGATATTATGTGCATGATAAAAATAAACCAAAAGATTCGTGTGAAAACGATATTTCAAACACCGAAATAAGAATACAAACATATGGAAATGCACTTGATTAAATTTTGGTTGGGGTAAGTAGATATCTTGATGATAAGAACAAAAAGATGGGATTAGATGAAACAATAATAAAAATTAAAATTGATGAAGCACTAAATGCAGCACACATGTTTGAAAGAATTTTAATTCCATTAGTAAAAGGGAAAAAATTCAAAGATTAATATTTGAAATAACCAAATCTTTATAACTATAATTTCCATACACAAATTTATGCCTGCAGAAATTCTGCCAACAATGTCTTACTTTGCTTTACTACTCGGCGTTGGCGTTATTGTGGCGAATATGACTAACAAGTTGAAACTACCAAATGCAATTTTCATGCTTCTGGTTGGATTATTATTTGGGCCAACACTTCTGAATTTTGTTGATATTACAAAAATGGGAGATGTTCCAGAATTTTTGCGAACACTTGCACTGATTGTAATTGTATTTGCAGGAACATTCCATTTGAAAATGAAAACTTTTGCAAGAGTTTCAAAATTATCACTTAAACTTTCACTAGGAGGATTCATTCTTTCAACATCAATACTCGGATTCTTTGCTCATTTTATTTTTAGTATATCTTGGATAGGTAGTTTTATTCTTGGATCAGTAATTGGAGGAACTTCATCAGCAGCTGTACTAACATTCAAAGAACTTTTGGAAACACGCGGAGATGTTAATGCAATTCTTACTGTAGAAT
>Ga0187827_10007247_pt1 | contig 12410 bp, 12 predicted proteins | sample ETNtaG_39_FD_167969 | JGI IMG/M metagenome (GOLD analysis project Ga0187827, IMG submission 167969) | Marine microbial and viral communities from oxygen minimum zone, Eastern Pacific Ocean - ETNP2014_SV_150_PacBio MetaG (Illumina Assembly) | ecosystem: Environmental > Aquatic > Marine > Hypoxic... | reverse complement strand
CTTGACTTGAATAGCGCTCTCCCCGTGCTTATTGTAACTTGTACGTTTAGCACGATAACGCTTATCTAACATAGACAAAACCCCTCCGAGTGCCATCAATAATGCGCCTAACCAAATCCAACGAACAAAAGGTTTGTAATGTACACGAATAGCCCATGAACCACCTTCAAGAGGGTCGCCAAGAGCAACATAGATATCACGGAACAAACCGCCATCAATGCCCGCCTCTGTCATGCCCATGGTTTGTACTTTATAAGCTCGGCGCTCAGGTTTTAACAAAGCAACAAAGTCATTGTTGCCATCAGCATTAACTTTATAGACCTTTAGCTGACCTTGTTCGGCACTATAGTTAGGCCCTTCAACACGCTTTATACCCGTAAACTCAATTTCATAACCTGATACTTCAACACGTTCATGGGTAGCCATTCTGACATTGGTTTCACTTTCATAATTAGATACTAACGTGACACCAACAATGGTAACGGCGATACCGGCATGAGCAATGGCCATCCCCCAATGACTTCGACTGGGCTGAGTGTTATTGCGATATTGATTTACAATATCTTTAGCTACAACTAAAAATACCCAGATGGCTAAAATCATACCGAGAGAAACGGTTAAATCAAAGGCTCCGCCATACATAACAGGGAAAAGCAAACCCAAGACAATACTAAGCAAAGAAGGCTTAAACAGTTGCTTACGTAGCTCACCTTTTTTCGCTTTTTTCCAACGAATAAGCGGACCTATCCCCATGACAAAAAACAAAAAACTCATTATAGGCACAAAAACCGCATTAAAATATGGTGGGCCTACCGAAATTTTCCCATACCCTAGAGCATCGACAAATAACGGATATAAGGTGCCTAATAATACAGTGGTTGCAGCCACCACAAGCACAATATTACATAGCAGTAATGCGGTTTCGCGCGAGTAAAGTGCAAAACGACTAAAGCTTGCCACATTGGTTGCCCTAAAGGCGTATAAAGTTAATGAACCACCCACGGTGATAGCAAGTAAGATTAAAATAAAAACACCACGTGAAGGGTCTGCAGCAAAAGAATGTACTGAAGTAATCACACCAGAGCGCACTAAAAATGTTCCCAGTAAACTTAAACTGAAGGCGAAAATAGCTAATAATACCGTCCAGTTTCTAAACGTACCGCGCTTTTCAGTTACAGCTAACGAGTGAATAAGTGCCGTGCCAACAAGCCAGGGCATAAAAGAGGCGTTTTCAACAGGATCCCAAAACCACCACCCCCCCCAGCCAAGTTCGTAGTATGCCCACCAGCTGCCTAATGCAATCCCTAAGGTTAAGAACATCCAAGCACCTAAAGTCCATGGACGAGACCAACGCGCCCAAGCAGCATCCATTTTCCCAGACATTAATGCTGCAACAGCAAAAGCAAAAGCAACAGCAAAACCTACATAGCCCAAATATAATAACGGTGGATGAATAATTAAACCGACATCTTGCAATAAAGGGTTTAAATCACGCCCTTCCATCGGTACATTTGGCCATAAACGGTCAAACGGGTTTGATGTTAATAAGGTAAAAGCAATAAATCCTACTGCTATCATGCCCATAATAGCGAGTACACGAGCTATAAATTCTTGCTCGATATCTTTTGAAAACAAGGCAACAGCCATACTCCAAGCTGTTAATGAGAACACCCAAAGCAGTAAAGAGCCTTCATGTCCTCCCCATACCGCACTTATTTTAAAGTAATAAGGTAAATGGGTATTTGAGTGACTAGCAATATATTTAATAGAGAAGTCATCGACCACAAAACTGTACGCTAAAATGAGTATACTTATTGCTGTAAAAGCAAATAGTCCAAAAGTTAAAGGCTTGGCATAAGACATTAACTTTTGCTGTGCGCTATACACGCCCAACAAAGGCACAATACTTAAACATATAGCAAAAGCTAAGGCAAAAACTAATGCAAAATGACCTAGTTCGGGGATCAGTTGAGGCATTATTTTTACTAACGTATCAAGTATCATTTACTTCTCCGAAAACATTATTAACAGGCAGAATGAGAGCCCTAGAACACTTACTTAAAAAAATACAGCGCAATTCTAGCATACTTTTTTCCATCAAAAGGCGAATAACTGAGTTCAAAAGACTTTGTTAATTGTTTCCTAATGTTACAATTTTATCCACTGTATTTATTATTAGATTTTAATGGCATTATGCTATGATATCGACAATGTTAAAAAAACGATATAAGTCAACAAAATATTACCTGCCATCCGTTAATATTTACTCGATTTAAAAATAACACAAGAGTATTCATTCCTTTGTCAGCAACTCATTCTAAAAACGTGCAGCCTTCATTACTTAGTGCGACAAATTTAACCTGTATTCGCGAAGAGCGCCTGCTATTCGACCAAATAAACATTGCCATTAATCGTGGTGATATTGTTCAAGTTGAAGGCCCTAATGGTTCAGGCAAAACAAGTTTACTCCGCATTTTATCAGGTTTATCTCAACCTTATGAAGGGCAAGTGCTTTTTAATGGACAACCTATTAATGATTGCCGAGAAGAGTTCCATCAAAACTTACTCTACTTAGGACACTTACCTGGGGTAAAGGGCGAAATGAGCGCTCAAGAAAATTTACACTTTACCCTTGCTTTACACGGTATGATTAACACTGATAGTACAATTAAAAACACGCTTGAGCATGTAAACTTAATGGGGTTTGAAGATAGTTTAGCTTCACACTTAAGTGCTGGTCAACACAGACGTATTTCACTCGCGCGCTTATATCAATCAAAAGCACGGATTTGGATTTTAGACGAACCTTTTACCGCCATAGACAAACAGGGGGTAAATGCCCTTGAGCAATTATTTAAAGCACACATAGCACAAGGGGGTTGTGTTATTCTGACCACGCATCAAGACCTACTTACTTTTCCTGCAGAGCAAGTAAAAAAAATAGCCTTAGACTATACCTTTGATAGTGATGATGAATAATAACAATGAATAAACCAAAGCCTCAAACTAATTTATCTTATCGCATGGTATTTTCTTTAATACTAATGCGTGACTTAACCATTGCTTTGCGCCACAAAGATGACATTATTAACCCGTTATTGTTTTTTGTTATCGTGGTCACCTTATTTCCATTGGGCATAGGGCCTGAGTCACAAACATTAAGTCGTATTGCTCCAGGTATCATTTGGGTTGCAGCATTGCTATCGACATTACTCTCTTTAGATAGGTTATTTAAATCAGACCATAGTGATGGCTCGCTAGAGCAAATGCTACTTAGCCCTCATCCAGTATTTATATTAGTATTAGCCAAAATTATTGCTCATTGGTTATTAACCGGTTTACCGCTTATTTTGATTGCTCCCCTTTTAGCTGTGTTATTACACCTTAATGAGCAGAGTTATGGCGCCTTAATGTTAACTCTTTTATTAGGTACACCTGTGCTAAGTTTGTTGGGTGCTATAGGTGTCGCCCTGACAGTCGGCATAAAGAAAGGTGGCGTGTTATTAAGTTTATTAGTACTACCTTTATATATCCCTGTATTAATTTTTGCCACTAGCGCAATTGATACCGCGGCACTTGGCTTACCTTATAACGGTCAACTTGCTATAATTGCTGCACTATTTTTTGGCTCATTAACGCTAGCACCTTTTGCCGTTGGCGCAGCATTAAAAGTCAGTACTAATTAGTATTAAAAATTAATATCATAAAAATTGAGAGCATAGTTTATGTGGAAATGGTTACACCCTTACGCTAATCCCGAAGTAAGTTATCACTTCGCCGGAAGAATGCTTCCTTGGTTCACTGCCTTAGCAGCATTGTTATTATCAATTGGGCTAGTATGGGCATTGGCCTTTGCCCCTGCTGATTATCAACAAGGCGATAGCTTTCGTATTTTTTATTTACATGTACCTGCCGCTTCACTTTCTATGGGTATCTATTTGGGCATGGCTATTGCAGCATTTACGTCGATAGTATGGCAATTAAAATTAGCCGATGCCTCAGCAGCGGCTATGGCACCTGTTGGCGCTGTTTTTACTACAATTGCTTTAATTACTGGAGCCGCATGGGGTAAGCCAATGTGGGGCACTTGGTGGATTTGGGATGCAAGATTAACGTCTGAGCTTATTTTATTATTTTTATACCTTGGTGTAATGGCACTGCACAATGCTTTTGAAGATAAGCACTTAGCGGGTAAAGCGGCTGGTATTCTGACCTTAGTTGGGGTTATTAATGTACCCATTATTAAATATTCTGTGGAATGGTGGAATACTCTTCATCAAGGCTCTACAATCAGCAAAATGGGAAAACCTTCCATATCTACTGACATGTTGTGGCCATTTTTATTTTGCTTTCTTGGCTTTGTCATGTTGGTTGCCGCGATCATTTGTATTCGTTTTCGCAGTGAGGTGTTAGCACGCAACAGTATTCGTCCTTGGGTTCAAGTACTGGTAGCAACACAAGTAGCATCAAAGGAGAATAAATAATGCAATTTGATAGTTTTAATGCATTTTTAGAAATGGGAGGCTACGGCTTTTATGTTTGGTTATCTTTTGGCTTTTCAACCGTCCTTATATTAGCACTGATTTTTAGCTCGGTTATGGGCCATAAAAGAGTAATTAATAATATTGTTATTCGCCAACAAAGAGAAAAGAAATTACGCCAAGCACGTAAAAGCAGAAAGAAAAATACGTTAAAACCATCTCAAGAGGTCTCACAATGAACCCACGCCGTAAAAAACGCTTAACCATTGTTGCATCATTATTAATCGGTATTGGTGTAGTATCGGGACTTGTACTTTATGCACTTAGCCAAAATATTGATTTATTTTATACACCATCTGAAATTACCCAAGGAAAAAAGGGATCTGGTCTAAAACCTAGCATTGGTCAACGTATACGTATTGGTGGTTTAGTGGTTCCAGGCTCTGTGCAACGTGATCCGAATAATTTAAAGGTCACCTTTAAATTATCTGATATGAAAATGCCGATTGTTTTCGATAAAAATGATTTATTAATCAGCGTTTACTATGACGGTATACTGCCTGATTTATTCCGAGAAGGCCAAGGAATAGTTGCTAATGGAACATTAATTCGCGGCAAATCAGGCGCTTTACACGTTGAAGCTTCTGAAGTATTAGCAAAGCATGATGAAAATTATATGCCCACTGAATTAGCTGACTCTGATGGAAAAATCCACAAGAAATTAGAATATAGTAATACACAGTTAAACAATAAATACTAGGGGCTGTTGATCTTTCACATTGGCAGCCAAATCATTGCACACGCCAGCGCTAACATACTCTCAAATTGTAACTTCAATTTATCGTACCTTGTAGCTATGGAACGGAAGTGCTTCAGCCTTGCAAATGCGTTTTCGACTAAGTGCCTATATTTATACAAACACCAATCAATATCACCATTTCCAGTTTTAGAATTCTGCTTCCTAGGTATTACAGGGCTTGAGTTTCGTTCACGAACCTTGTTCCTAATAGCCTCACTATCATAACCTTTGTCCGCTATGACAAAATCACTTTGCGGTAACAATTCAATCAATTCATTCGCCACTTTACTGTCATGAACATCACCACCTGTAATAATAAATTCAATCGGTGACCCATAACTATCAACAGCTAAATGAATTTTACTTGTGTTGCCACCTCTACGGAGAGCTATAGCTTGTTCATACTCTAAAGCCGCACCTGTACTATGTTGGTGAGCTTTAACATAACTACCATCAATAAACTCCCATTCAGTATCGCTATTTTGTGTTAACGTTTTGAATAACCTCATCAATACGCCTTTGCTTGACCAAAGAAGAAAGCGACGATAAATGGTATTCCACAACCCAAAACATTCAGGTAAATCACGCCACGGACAGCCGACACGCAAGCGGTAAAGTATTCCTTCTAGCGTTTGTCGATATTCAAGCTTGTTATAAACTCTATCTTCAAGCAATATAGCTTTTAGTTTCGACCACAGCTCATCAGTGAGCATTAATCGGGGCATGACAAAATTCAAACAAAGATCAACAGTCCCTAATGCTTCAGGCCCATACTTATCCAAAAACCCTGATTCATATTTTTATGTTCTATTAACTTAAAATCATCCATGTGCTATTCTTTAATGTGGTTAGTTGGTTTTAAGATCGGAAGATCTGCTGTTAATATCACCAATATTGATGTTTAGTCGACTTTTTGGGGAAGCAGATGAAAAATGGTTTTACCGTTATTGAATTGGTTATTGTGATTATATTATTAGCAATTTTATCTGTAACTGCATTGCCCAAATTTATAGACATGCGCTCTGAAGCGCTCTCAGCTAGAATGCAAGCTGTTGGTGGCACAATTAATAGTGCTAAAAATATTGTTTATGCTGCGGCACTTGCTCAGGGAAAGCAAGATGAATATTTTACCCCCAGTTCTGGCATCGCAAGCAGTACAGATCAACCTGAAGTTAGGGGAGTGAGTATTGAATATGGCTACCCAAAAGCGACTGTGGGTGCCATCATGGCAGCAACAAGCCTAAAACTGCACAGAGACGGTAAATCTGGCGATTATGGCTTTAAGAAAATCACCACTACATTTATTATTTTTCCTAATGGTTTTAATAAGAATGAGCAATGCACAGTAACCTATTTTCAAGCAACAGCTAGCGAGCCAGCCCGAGTGGAAACTGATACCAATGGTTGTTAAGAGCTATGCTAGTTCAACTAGGCAAAGTGTTAGTGGCTCATTATAAAGCACCAACACTAAACACTCTTACTAAGTAGGTGAATTACTGCGTGTTCTGAGCCTGTTGAAGCGCCGCTTCAAGGGTGTTCTTAAGTAAACAAGCAATCGTCATGGGGCCAACACCACCTGGTACAGGTGTGATTGCCCCACAAACCTCACTGACAGAATCATAAGCAACATCACCCACTAATTTAGGCTTGCCAGTTAACGCATCTTCAATACGGTTAATACCAACATCAATAACAGTAGCACCTTTTTTCACCCAATCTGCTTGCACAAATTCAGCACGACCAACCGCAGCGACTAATATATCAGCCTGTTGACAAACTTGTGCTAAGTTTTTAGTACGAGAATGAGCAATTGTTACGGTACAATTTTCTTGTAATAGCAAAAGTGCAACGGGTTTTCCGACAATATTAGAGCGACCGATAACTACCGCATGTTTACCAGATAAATCTCCTCCCAAATGTTGCTTAGCTAACATAATACAACCTTGAGGAGTACAAGGAACTAAAGCACCTTTTTCACCATTAAGTAAACGTCCTGAGTTCATTGCGTGAAAGCCATCAACATCTTTTGGTGGAGTTATCGCTTCAATGATAGCGCTTTCATCAATATGTTCAGGTAGTGGTAGTTGCACCAAAATACCATGAACACTATTATCATTATTTAATAAAGATAATTGCGATAATAAGTCAGTTTGGGTTGTTGTAGCAGGCAAGCGAATCTCATTAGAAATCATACCTACTTCTCTAGTTTGTTTGACTTTGTTGCGCACATATACTTCGCTGGCGGCATCTTCACCAACCAAGACCACCGTTAGGCTAGGAGTAATACCTTTCGATTTTTTAAGGGCTGAGACTTCGCGCGCAAGTTCTGATCGCAAATTAGCTGCAGCTTGTTTTCCATCTATAATCATTAGTTTTGTTTCAAGTTAGCGTGAATAACTAGTTATAAGCAATATAATCAACAGATAAGATCCGATCACCAATTTTATTTAACACTTCCACTTCACCATCACACACAGCGATGATTGATTTACCCTCCTTAAACTCAGGAGGTATAATGACTCTACCCTCAATATTTTGCTCGAAGGTTCTTACTTTATGGTGTAGTTCTAGACCGTCATCCTGGTAATATATAATCGTTACCTTACGTTGTCGTCTCGACATAATATTATCTACTACTTGTTGTATATTGATAATTTTAAGACGGTTAAATATACACTATCAGTAATAAGAGTAAATGAGGAAGATGGTGAAAATTGCAATTTTTTATCAATATGTTGTTTGATTAGCTGTAACTTGGATTTCAAATATAAAAAAAAACCTGAGCCAAAATGAACTCAGGTTCGATCAAATGACCGTTTAACGCACCCTCAACTTTCATAGTTGACACATTACAATAGCAAAGCTGTCAACTATGAGTGTAGAGATGTTCTACTAAACCTTGATGTCAGAAATCAACGTTAGTAATTTAAACTAGCAAAATAGCCTTGGTGACTTTTACTTAATGAGCTAGATATAACTATTTCCACTTTTTCATTTTGCAGCCTTTGACCGCATAAAATAAAATAAAAAGGTAACAGGGAAACAACACTAAATACCCTCCTTGCTCAGCCATATTTGTCGCTGTTGAAGTAAGACTCCAAAACATAGGGCCGAAAGCCCCCCCTGAAATGCCCATAATGAGTAAAGCTGAGCCAACACTAGTTAACTTGCCGACACCAGATAAAGCCAAAGGAAAAACGGCTGGCCAAACAATAGCATTAGCAAAACCTAGAAAGGCTATTAACACTAAAGTATCTGGCAGCGCAACTCCGCCTAAAAATGTATTTGCAATGACATAAGCGTTATTGTCACCAAAAACAATGCCTAGCGTTAAGAGCAGCCCAAGGATAGCTGAAATAATTAATGCTTTTTGTTGTGAAATAACACGTGGGATAAGCACAATTCCTAAAATGTAACCTGCAACCATACAAAGCATGGTATATGAGGTCATCATCGTGTAGTTTTCCACCCCTAAAGAAAGTGCAAATGTGCCGATGGTATCTCCGGCAATAACCTCTGCTGCAACATAGAAAAATAATGCAACAACACCTAACACTAGATTAGGGTGTGATAATGCCTCTTTAAGGTAGCCTGAGTGATCTTTATCTGCTTGAGCTTCACTTTCTAATTCAGGCAATGGAGACATTTTTACAGCTAAGGCTAATAAACCTAGAAAAATTGCCATACCTAAATAAGGTAAAACTAACGAATTAGCCATATTATTTATTTCAACTTGGGTTAATTCGCCACTAACGTTATCAAATCCACTTAAAATTAATGCCGTAAATACCATGGGTGCAATCACCCCTGCACCTTTATTTAAAATCCCCATAATAGAGATACGCGCGGCAGCTGACTCTTCTGGTCCAATGCGAACTACATATGGATTAACAGCCGTTTGCAATAAGGTGATACCAGATCCCATGACCAACTGTGCAAACAAAAATAAAGCAAAGATCTGTGTTTTAGCTGCCGGAATAAACAGTAATCCCGCTATCATCATGGTTGCCATACCCAACGCCATGCCCGTTTTATAACCAACTTTGCGAATAACTGCCGCCGATGGTAGTGCAGTAAAAGTTACGGCGATATAGAAGGAAAATAAAATAAGCGATGCTTCAAAGGGGCTCAGTCGCAAAATCTGCTGCAAATAAGGCATTAAAGAACCATTTAACCAAGTCGCAAAGCCTAGGATAAAAAAAAGTGTAGCAACTATTATCATAGGCAAAGCATTACTTTGTTTTTTTTCGTTGCCTTGTGTTATTGACATTTCCATAAGATCCTCATGTATTAATTTTTATTCTGTTAATTTTGTAATACGCTAATAAATTCAATATAGATAACTAGTAAACACTATTTATCACTAGAACCTGTTGAACTATAACAAGGCTCGCCACCAATCCATGTTTCGTTAACCGATAAATCATCATTTAATACAATAAAATCAGCTCGTTGACCAACTTTTAATTCACCGCGACATGGGCGTTCACCATATAAATATTGTGCAGGATATAAACTCGCCATCCGCAATGCTTCATCTAGAGGAAGCTTTAGTGCTATGTGCGTATTCTTCACAGCTGTTGCCATATCTAAAGACGAGCCAGCTAACTCCCCTGTGGTTGAGGTTAGTTTTCCCTCTTCAACATATACGGTTCGATCATACAATGGGAATTCAGTTATGTTGGTACCTACCGGAGGCATAGCATCGGTTACTAAAAATATTTTACCACCCTGCTTTGCTTTGATAGCTAATTGACAGCTAGCATAATCAACATGGTGACCATCAACAATTAGCCCTGCATAAGTATTATCATTTAGCAAAGCACAGCCAACTACGCCTGGCTCTCTTCCTTGCAGAGGCGACATTGCATTAAATAAATGCGTAAAACCGCTAGCGCCCGAATCTACTGCTTTTTGTGCCGTAGTAAAATCAGCATTGGTATGGCCTAAACAAACGTTAATGTTTAACTCAACCATACGGCTAATATCTTCAGGTGATACTGTTTCCGGTGCTAAAGTCACCATAACTTGGCCAATATCTTTACGAGATAATATCGCCCATTCTTTCGTTGTTATCGGCCTGATGAACTCAGCACAGTGGGTGCCCTTCTTGGCTAAAGACAGGTGTGGCCCTTCAAAATGGATGCCAATAATACCGGGTGTCTTTTGTGCTATTGCCAACGCTATTACATCAGCAGCTTTCGCCATGACTTCTACTTTATCGGTTATCAAGGTAGGCATCATTGCTGTCGTGCCAAACCTAGCATGGGCAGACATGATAGTGGTGAGCTTACTTAACGAGGGAGAGTCATTAAATAAAGCCCCACCACCACCATTAACTTGTAAATCAATATAACCAGGAACAACTAAACCTTTAGCACGTAAATCAATATTATGTGTATCATCATCAATAGCGCTAATCTCACCATTAACTATCGTGATAACGAGATCTGTGTGAAAATGATGCCCATCAAATAATTGAGGAGCATATAAGCGTACCTTTGTCATAATTTAATGCCTCATCACTATTTGAATTGACCTATCTCATCTTGCTGCAGTGCCAACTTTTGTTGAACAAAAATCACAGCCCCAACTTCTGGAGGGCTTAATGATTCTGATAACTGCATTTGCACCTCCTGCGACAACCATGCTTTTAGAATAGGCGCAATGCCACCCAGTAGCGAAATTCGTGCAGGTTTTTTCGCTAATAAAATTCGAGCTAGGGTATCGATATACTCAACCCCCTCTTCAATAATAGCTATGGCAACCTTGTCTCCCAAGTTTGCCGCATCAAATACTATATTGGCTAACTGGGCATAAAAAGTTGCCTTTTTTGAGACTATCATTTCAACTATGGAGGTTGCATCAGAGCAAGAGAGTTTTGTTAATAACATTTCATTCATTATTGATGGCTCTACAATACCGTCAATTGAAAGCAAGACTTGTTTGGTCGCTTGCAAGCCAAACCAAGCACCACTACCTTTATCTCCTTGAGGAAAACCATGACCACCGATAAGAAATTCTTGCTCATCAATGCATGAAAATCCACACGATCCTGTACCTGTAATAATGACGGCGCCATTGTTAACTTGGTGCGCTCCTAAACAGGCAATCATTAAATCATGGGCTAAAAACATTTGCTTAAATGGATGTTTCCATAACTGCATTTGTTTCAATTGCGCTGGTAAATTAACACCCGCCAAACCAATACCGGCATTGATATTATGCAGGTTTACACCTTCTAAATCTGCATCTTTTAGCGCCAACGTAGCAGACTCAATAATTGAATTAGTTGCTTGCTCAAATCCATGTAGAGGGTTTCCTGGTCCAGACAGTCCTGTTCCTAAAATCTCATTATTTCCATTTGTAATAATGGCTTTACATTTGCTCCCACCACCATCAATACCTAAAAAAAATTCCTTGTTCTGACTACTTTTGAACATACTAACCTCAGAGCTTTTCTCAATTGCTCAATGTTTTACTGCTAGCTGCACAAACTATTTTGCGCGGCTAATAGAACTAAAAAAATAAAATAAATATTGCTATTTCTTCATCTTACACACACATGACAGCGCTGTCATGTGTTTTTTCATACTTTCTTAAAAATAAAGCACTAATTTATCTACGATTATAAATAATGAGTTGATTTTTATATGTTAGTTTCTCTTATTGGCTAACCACTTCTGTTATACGACCCGTGCGTTGACCATTTTTACTGCGGCTTCTCACTTGAACCACGCCTTTAACCGCAACTGGTTTGTTATAAACTCGCCACAATTGCTGTTCATCTTGGTATTCAATGGTTAGCCCTGGAAAAGCTATATTTGCTTTTAAAAGCCCTTTTTCAACCACAGCTCCCACTGTGGGTAAGCGATAAGCAATGTCACTACGTTCCAGTTTTTCTAACTCTTTTTGCCCGAGTAAATTGGCAAATAGACGCCAGTTCTCATCCCTAGCCCTTTGCTTTGCTTCCGAAAAAGTACTGCTTTGTTGACTATATACAGCTCCTTGAAAATTATAAGGTACAGCCCAAGGCGGTAAATGCCAAGCGCGCTCAGCTAGGGCTAATAGCCGAGGAAATATTTTATGCTCTACTAGCGCATCCGTTCGGGTATTCTCACTCCATAATT
>Ga0187827_10007246_pt1 | contig 12410 bp, 12 predicted proteins | sample ETNtaG_39_FD_167969 | JGI IMG/M metagenome (GOLD analysis project Ga0187827, IMG submission 167969) | Marine microbial and viral communities from oxygen minimum zone, Eastern Pacific Ocean - ETNP2014_SV_150_PacBio MetaG (Illumina Assembly) | ecosystem: Environmental > Aquatic > Marine > Hypoxic... | reverse complement strand
GTCTTTCGAATATAAGCCGTTATTTTCCCTTAAACTCAGAATGTTTCTTGCATCACTGAGATATTTTTCTAGCCAAGAAAGTGCTTCATTATTAATATAGACGATCCTCTGCTTTCTGCCTTTACCGGTAACCTTTATCTCATTATTTTTGATGTCAATATCATCCAGCATCATGTTTTCCACTTCGCTCACCCTGGCGCCGGTTGAATATATTAGTTCCACCACCAGCCTGTCTCTTATTCCGGCAGGACTGTCTGTCCTTATATGGTCAAAGACTTGCCTAATCTCTGTGATGGAAAGCATGGTATAAAGCCTCTTTCTCTTCCTGGGTGCAGTTATATGCTGCGACAAGTACATGTCTATGACATTATTCTCCTCCATAAAACGGAAATAGTTTATAAGGGAAGAATATTTGCGTATGATGGTCCTGTTGGAATACTTTTTATCATCAAGTGATTTTACAAACTCCCTGAAATCAACAAGCCCTAAGTCTTTCATCACGGCAATATTTTTTGACTTCATGAAATCATTTAGCTGAATTATATCCTTTTTGTAGGATTGGATGGAATTAGGTGTAAGGTTTTTCTCAAATCTTAAATATTTTATATAGAGTCCCAAACTTCTATCAGGATCCATATCTATTCATAGTCGCTTTCGATATCCTTCATTTTTTTCTTGAGGGCTTCCCTTTCTTCAGCTATAACTTTGGGACCTTTTACACTTTTATCAAGTTCAAGCACCTCACCATTAAAACCAAATTTCCTGGCTTTTTCAAAGTATTCCTTAAGTCCTTTGATCATATCTATTATTATATACCTTGTCTTATCAGACCGATAATCTATTTTCAGGTTCTTTTTAGATATATCTTCCAGGATATAATCAAGCTTATATTCTGTCCTATCAAGAATGGCTTCTGCCTTTCCGGGAATCATGGTCCTGCCGGCAGATAATTTTTTTAGTAGCCCACCAAGTTCCTTTTTAATTATATTGTCATATTGGAAAAGTGCTATTCCCAGTGGATTTTTAGGTCTAAGTATCTTTTTTCTTCTAAAAAACGCCATTTATCCCTCCAGATAAAACTTCAATAAATCAAGTTTTATTTTAATAGAAAATACATACTAATACAAAGATTAATCGCTCCTTCTGAAATGATTCAAAGGTTCTTCAGCTGTAAGTCCTTCCACCTTCAGAACTGACAGTACATTTAACATATCTTTTTCAGGCATCTTGTTGCTGGTCCCCAGTTCTTCAAAGGTAAGCAAACTGTAATTTATTTAGTTATATAAAGTCCTGACTTCCCTTATTAGCTTGGAGAGTAACTTTTCATTTTTACTCTTTTTAGTCCCTATTTTTCTTCTGCTTTCAATTTTCAAGAAACCATGGGATTCATCCAGAACATCCTCTATGCAATCCACCAATTTTACCCGTTTTTATCAATCTGAGTTCTCTGGGGAAATTCGGTTTCACGGTACCATTGGAAAGTATTTTATGAAAAAGCTTCCTGATTCCAGATGGATAAAGATTGTCAGAACCGCCTATACATATCCGCCAAATAGACCTTTCTAGATATCTTCAACTAGAGCCATGTATTATTTGGTTCTTTCGTTTTTTTCATCTAGTGTTATACCCAGCGTTAGCTGGCCTTTATCTTTTACAATCAAACAGTGAGCAACTCAACACTCTATTAGTCTACACTATAATAGTAACATCAATTATAACTCAACCTTTCCAATCTAAGAATTATCATTATTAAAAAGTTATAAACAAAATATGCTTATGTACGTATTTCGTAATAATTATTTCAATATAGTATAATATTAACCTAACAATACATTGCAGGGAGTTATCATATGCAAGATAAAATCACCTCTATAATGAGGGAAGAAAGAGTCTTTAAACCGCCACAAGACCTAGCTAGGAATGCCTACATAGACAGTGTAGAAACGTATGAGAACCTTTATCAAAGTTCAGTCAAGGAACCGGAAATATTCTGGAAAAAGCAGGCAGAAGAAAATATTGAGTGGTTTTCTTCCGGAAAAAGCGTGATCGAATATGATTTTTCGAAGATCGGAAAGTTGGAAAAACCATATGTAAGATTTTTTTCAGGATGGAAATTAAATGCCTCTTATAACTGCCTTGATCGTCATCTCAATTCCTGGAAAAGGAACAAAGCGGCTATAATATGGCAGGGTGAAGAAGAATCAGAAAAACAGACTTATACTTACCAGCAGCTTAGTACTGAGGTATGCAAATTCTCAAATGTCCTTAAAAAGCACGGGGTAAACAAGGGTTCTGTAGTTACCATCTTTCTCCCTATGATACCACAGCTCCCCATAGCTATGCTGGCCTGCGCCAGGATAGGTGCTGTGCATTCAGTAGTGTTTTCTGCCTTTAGCGCTAATGCCCTGCGGGATCGGATCCTTGACTGTGATTCACAATTTGTAATAACTTCAGACATCGGATTCCACGGTGGAAGAATTATCGATCTGAAAAGCAAGACAGACCAGGCCCTGCATGACTGCGGATGTGTCCAGAAAGTCATTGTATTTAACCGAGGTAGGACAAAAGTAGATATGAAGCCCGGTCGTGATCTCTGGTGGAATGAAGAAATAAATGCGGAAGACATAACTGATGACAATGAACCAGCAGTATTGGATGCCGAAGACCCTCTTTTTATACTTTATACTAGCGGCAGCACAGGCAAGCCCAAAGGTGTGTTCCACACAACAGGAGGTTATCAATTACATACTCACCTCACAGCTAAATGGATCTTTGATATCAAACATTCAGACATATACTGGTGTACTGCTGACATAGGCTGGATAACGGGACACTCTTACATAGTGTACGGCCCCCTTTCTAACGGTGCCACTGTACTCATGTTTGAAGGCATCCCTACCTACCCCAAACCGGACAGGTTCTGGAAGATAATAGAGGATTATAAGGTTAACATCTTTTATACCGCTCCTACAGCTATTAGAGCTCTGATGAAACTGGGTAATAAATGGCCTGATTCCCATGACCTTTCCAGCCTAAGGGTACTGGGCACTGTTGGGGAACCTATAAATCCGGAAGCATGGATGTGGTATTACAACACAATAGGCAGAAAAAACTGTCCTATCATGGATACCTGGTGGCAGACTGAGACCGGTGGGATACTAATCACTCCCCTGCCAGGGGCTATCCCCACTAAACCTGGTTCAGCATCAAAACCATTCTTCGGTATAGTCCCGGAAGTATTACGTGAGGACGGAAGCAGGGCTGATATTAATGAGGGTGGAATGCTGGTTATAAAGAAACCCTGGCCGGGCATGATAAGAGGTGTCTGGGGGGACCGTAAAAACAAGCTTGTAAAAAAGGTGTATTTTTCCATGTTTGATGGTAAATATTTCACAGGTGACGGATGCAGGATTGATGAGGACGGCTATTACTGGCTTATGGGAAGAATTGATGATGTAATAAATGTATCTGCCCACCGTTTCTGCACTGCTGAAATTGAAAGTGCATTTGTCTCTCATGAAAGCGTGGCAGAAGCAGCAGTAGTAGGCTTCCCCCATGATATAAAAGGACAGGGCATCTATTGTTTTGTCACTCTAAAAGAAGGGTATTGCCCTTCAAGGTCACTAGAAAAAACTCTTATAGGGCATGTTAGGAAAGAAATCAGCCCTATTGCCACTCCTGATGTAATACAATTTACTGACTCTCTCCCCAAGACACGTTCCGGCAAAATCATGAGAAGAATCCTGAGGAAAATAGCCTGCGGTGAGATAGATACCCTGGGAGATGTTTCTACTCTAGCTGATCCAAAAATAGTGGATCTGCTGGTAAAGGGATGGGAGCAATCCTCAGGTAGTAAAAACAGGATTCCTAAATAATTGATTTATTAAAATTTATTTTAATAATCGCCAGTTGAAAGTGAAAAAACTTCTGCTATATAGTCTGTTACAAGGGGGAAAAAGGAAAATACTATAAATATTATTATCAGCGCAATCATCCCCATTACCGCCCCTGCTATGCTTCTGGAAATTATTCTTTCCTTCCTATAGATACCAAGACTTAGGCTCATGGAAAAGTCTGCTATTGCCAGCACTATAGCAGCTATTGCCAGCAACGTTGCGATAATACACGTTTTTACAAACAGTAAAATTAGTACTTCAGGCTTCTCAATATCAGGAAAAGAAGTCAGTACTATCTCAATACTAGAGAAGATCCCTGTAGCAGTAAATACCATTGAAAGTATGCCAGAAAGCCATGATGCTAGTGAGATATTACTCATCTTGGAACGGGTGATTCTGGCCGACACTTTTTTCAAAAATCTTAATATAGCAGGCCCGTAATGTTCCCTCTTAAGCTCCGGCAACATTATTTTTTCCACCAGCGCTTTCCTCATCCTTTCATCAATGATAGTTTCCATCCCCAGCCCCAACTGAATACGGAACTGACCGTCTTCGTTTGATATCAGGATTAGAACACCATTATTTTCCTTCTTCTTTCCCACACCTAATTTATTAAAAAGCCTCAAGGCAGCTTCGTTTATTGACATTCCTTTAAGTGAATCCAGGGTGACTACTGCCACTTCGGCAGTAGTTCTTGCTTCGATACTGCTAATTACATTGTCTATCCTTTCTTCAAAACCTGGCTCGATTATACAGGCAAGATCGTTTACATTCAGCTGAATATTTATATCTTCTATATTAAATTTTCCCATTACTTCTTCATAACTTTTTTTTAAAAGAGATTACAATAGAAATTATTATATCTCAAATGCCCTAGGTATTGTATCAGTGACTACTATTTTTACTTAGAATGCATCTGAAATCTATTTTGTAGTAGTAAAAATCTCTATATTTTTTTAAAAGTTCATCAATGTGTCCCCGACAAAGTCTAGGGCTTCAAGCCATTTTTTATAAATTTTCGCAGACACGGCATCAAACCTTACTTCATGCCATGCTTTAGACCTATTTTCCTCCAGAAACATTACGGCTGTCCCTCTGACCTTTTTGCCTTGGCAAAATCTATGCTCTCTCCAGAATAACCAAAAAAATACCTATCCGTACCTTTGCCTCTACAAAGATCAGTAAAGGTCTTTTTTAGTGGTCATATCATCCTCTCCGTATGCTAGTCTGTTATTTTATTGAGGATATCAAAGCTTTTTAATAAAAATTTCCTACAACCATTTCTATTCCCGGGTCATCTATCTTTTTTTTACTTCTTATATACATAAATCACTGAATTACTCCCCTGAAAGTAGTTCTATGGATAGCTGTAGGACCATATTTTCTTAGGGACAAAAGATGTTCACTGGTCCCGTATCCTTTATTTTTTTCAAATCCATATGCGGGATATGTCCTAGCAAACATTTTCATCAGCCTGTCCCTAGTCACTTTCGCCAAAATGGAAGCGGCCGCTATAGAAATACTACTGCTGTCACCATCGGATACCGGTATGAAATCCGTAGAACTGATATTGGCAAGTTTATTACTGTCGATGTTTATAAAGTCGGAGATGATGATATCAGGTTTCAGCTTCAATCTGGATACTGCCAAGTCAAATGCTAAAATATTTGCCCTGGTTATATTATACTTGTCGATGTCGACCGAGCTTATTTTTGATATGGCCCAGCACCTGCACGATGATATTATCTTTTTGAAAAGAACCTGCCTCTGCCTGGAAGTGAGTTTTTTAGAGTCGTTGATCTTATTGAACAGCATTCTCTTTCTGTCAAGAATAACCGCTGCTGCTACCAGCGGTCCTGCTAGTGAGCCTCTACCTACTTCGTCAACACCGGCAATGAGCTCATAGCCCATGCTATACAGCTCATCCTCACAATAGTGCAAGCTCATTATTCTTTTGATCTCAGAAAATTCCATCCTTTTATATCCGGAGAGTTACTACCACCTTGAAGGAGGCCAGTAAATTATCAGGAACTTACCAAAAACATCATCTTCAGGTATTGTTCCGAAATACCTACTATCGAAACTATTTTTTCTGTTATCTCCCATCACAAATATCTCATTTTTACCCAATGTCAATTCCTGATTTAAATATGATAAGGTCATACCGACAGGAAGATAGTCTTCCTCCGCTTTCTCACCATTCACAAAGACCTCTCCTTCAGATGTAAGCATCACTGTATCACCCTCAACGGCAATAGCCCTTTTTACTAGCTCTTTATCATCTTCCGTATTAGAATGAAAAGCTATTATATCTCCCCTTTTTACATCGGTAAACTTGTATGCTAACTTATTTATTATTACCTTGTCATCTACTATCAATGTAGGTTCCATCGAAGGGGTTGGGACGATGAATGGTTCAATTATGAATACCCTAGTGAGCACAGCTACTATAACTGCGCTTATAATTGCAATTGCATACCCTTGTATTTCCCGGACCACTTTTTTTGTTTTGCTGCCGTCTGTTTTTTCAGTTTGAGGCATAAAACCAATGTGATGTTATTTTTTTATTTTTATCCTTGCTTTCTTTCCTACCCTGTTCCTGAGATAATACAGTTTTGATCTTCTTACAATGCCTTCATTTATTTTTTCTATAGATTGTATTATCGGAGAATGAAGAAGGAAAGTCCTCTCAACACCAACATTATTAAAAGAGACCTTTCTTACTGTAAAAGTCTTGTTTATCCCTGACCCCTGGTTCTTTAATACTATACCCTCAAAAGTCTGTACCCTATATTTATTTTCTTCACTTATTTTTATTTTAACTCTCAGCTTGTCGCCTGATTTAAATTCAGGGATATCTGTCTTAAGATATTTGCCTTCGACTTTATCTAACTTATTCATTTTCTTACTCCACAATCGCTAACTTAACTGATGAAACTTATAAAATATAATGAATTTAGGTCATTTTGTCAAATAAATCCGGTCTTCTTTCTCCGGTTATTTCCAGAGCCTTTTCTTCCCTCCATTTCTCAATATCTTTATGGTTACCGCCTGTAAGGACTGTTGGGACTTCAAGTCCTCTGTATGAAGGAGGACGTGTGTACTGCGGCCAGTCTAGCATGCTTTCCTCAAAAGACTCAAAGTTAAGCGATTCTTTCTTTCCCACTACACCGGGCATCAGCCTTACAATTCCGTCTATCAAGACCATGGCCGGTATTTCTCCACCAGTCAGGACATAATCACCAATGGATATCTCCATATCAATTGAAAGCTCTATAAATCTCTGGTCTACTCCTTCGTATCTTCCGCAAATTAATATAAGGTTTTTAAGAGATGAAAGGTCTTTAAAAGTCTTCTGTTTCAGGACCTTTCCCCTAGGAGTCAGTAGAATCGTCTTCTGCATATCTTTTTCTTTTATGGAGTTTTTCTTACTTATATGGTTAAGCGCCTTGTCCAGCGGTTCCGCCATCAGGACCATCCCCGGTCCGCCGCCATAGGGGCGGTCATCTACTTTCCGATGTTTGTCCCGGGTAAAATCTCTGAGATCGTAGACGTTAAGGACGCATTCTCCCGATACAAAGGCTCCGCTTATCACTCCATACTCGTTAATATTCTCAAACATACCAGGAAATATTGTTATTATGTCTATGATCATTTTCACTAGATTAAGCAGAATTATAAGTATTCAGGCATTCTTTTTAATACCACAGTCTTCCCTTCTATATCTACTCTCTCTACGAACTCATCTACCATTGGGATATAGACCAGTTCATTTTTTTTACTTTCTTTGCCGATCCTTTCGCCTTTCAACCTTATCGCTAGATTTTCATTTGAAGATAGTATCTCTACTTTTTCTATCATACCGATCTCTTTACCATCTGCAAGATACACCCTGCATCCTTCAAGGTCATCAATCCAGTACTGATTTTCATCTAGTTCAGGGGAATCTTTAGTTTTTCGGTAAAGAGTCTTCCCCTTCAGGGATCCGGCATCATCTCTAGACTCAATACCTTTGAATTCTATGACTGCAACAACACGGCTTCTAACCCTTTTTAGAAAGATGTTTTTGACCAGCATTTCTTCTGTGCAGTTTTCATCCAGGAAAAGTACCGAACCCTTTACAATAGAATCGGGGTAATCAGTCATCAACATAACACTTACTTTTCCCTTGACACCATGTGGCTTTCCGACTACCCCTATTATTCTGGCATCTACAATTTTATGCGACATTATTTATTTTTCAAAGATAAAATAATCTTCTAGTCAATTATTTTTACTATTGAAGATTTACCTCTTTTAGCAGACGCGGCCCTCAGCACAACCCTTAAAGCATTTGCGGTACGGCCTTTTTTACCGATCACTTTTCCCAGATCTTCTTCCGCTACCTTGACCTTGAAAATAACTGTTTTTTCGTCTTCTTCCTCTTCTTCGATTTCAACATTATCAGGATTATCGACCAGTTCCTTGACGATATACTCTAGTAGTTCTTTCACTTCCATACCTCCAGTCAAATTGTTATTCTACGCTTTTAGGTCTACTATTTTAAATAACTTCTCCACTGTATTTGAAGGTTTTGCCCCCTTCTTAATCCATTCTACCGCTTTGTCCTTGTTTAGGGTTACAGTAGAAGGATCAGTCTTAGGATCATATGTTCCTATTTTTTCAATAAATTTTCCGTCTCTTGGGGACCTACTGTCTGCGACAACTATCCTATAATAGGGTTGTTTTTTTGACCCTATCCTTGTCAATCTTATTTTTACACCCAATTCAGAAAACCTCCAATTCCAAAAACTTATCTTATGAAACTATTATTATATAGCTTTATTCACAACTTGCAAAACATTTTTTATAAACCAAGTGGCCCATCAAAAGGAACCCCCAGCTTACCTTTAAGTGATGAAAAATGCTTCAACATCTGTTTTGTCTTAGAAAACTGCTTTAAGAGTTTGTTGACTTCATTTACGGAATTTCCGCTTCCCTTCGCTATCCTTTTTTTCCGACTGCCATTTATAATATGAGGATTCCTTCTCTCTGAAACTGTCATGGAGTTTATTATTGCTTCTAAGCGGTCAATATTAAAATTGTCGAAATTCATTTTCTTAAGCGTCTTATTCACTCCTGAAATGGGCAGCATGGACATCACATTGTCTATGTTGCCCATTTTTTTCAGGCTTTTGAGCTGTTCGATAAAATCCTCGAAATTAAGATGCTGACTTTCTATCCTCTTTGACAGCTCTTCTGCTTTTTTATCATCTATAACCTTTTCTGCCTTTTCTATAAGGGTAAGTACGTCTCCCTTTCCAAGTATCCTGGAAGCTATCCTATCGGGATAGAATATATCAAAATCTTCCACTTTTTCGCCATTGGATACAAATTTTATGGGTTTCCTAACCACACTGTAGACAGAAAGGGCTGCACCTCCCCTTGTATCACTGTCAAGCTTGGTGAGTATTATACCATCACATTCCACAGCAGCATTGAATGAGGATGCTATATTTACTGCTTCCTGTCCAGTCATCGCATCCATCACCAGAAATATCTGATGTGGCTTTACAGCTTTCCTTATCTCCTTTATCTCCTCCATCATCTTTTTGTCTATATGAAGTCTTCCAGCGGTATCAATTATTATTACATCACTCCCTGACCTTGTAAATTTCTGCACTCCCTCTTTTGATATCTTCACCGGATCGAAACCTTTTCCTGAATATACTTCCATATCCACTGCCTTTGCCATGTCTTCTAGTTGCAGGATAGCAGCAGGTCTGTAGACATCGGCAGCTATCAACGACACTTTTTTTTGGTTCTTGGATTTAAAATAACTAGCCATTTTAATCACAGATGATGTCTTACCAGTCCCCTGTAGCCCCACCACCATGATTATAGTGGGACTTTTCGAGGCAAAGCAAATATTTCCACCGGTCGAACCCAGAATCTTTACCATCTCGTCATTTACAATCTTTATTATCTGTTGGGCTGGAGTAAGGCTTTCCATGACTTCTTTTCCCAGAGCCTTTCCCTCAATGTTTACCAAAAATTCCTTTACTACCTTGAAGTTTACATCGGCTTCAAGAAGTGTCAGCTTTATTTCCCTTAATGCCTTGTCCAGGTCTCCTGGACTTAACTTTCCCTTATTCTTTATCCTGTAGAAAAGATCTTCAAATTTTGCAGTCAGTTGTTCAAACATCTAATGACTTTCCTTATTTATAAATAAACCTACCATGTGTACAGTAAAAAATCTCACACCACCATAGAATCTACAAAGCCTACCTGATCAAAATATTCTATATCCCCTATTTTTTCTCCTTTAGTGGTAATCTTAACTGGGATTCCCAGATCGTTCTTTATGGTAAGCACTATCCCTCCTTTTGAAGCGCCGTCTGTCTTAGTAAGTATTATCCCGCTTACATCCATTGACTCTGAGAATATCTCGGCCTGGTTCCTGGCATTCTGACCTGTAGTTGAATCGATTGTCAGGAGTACTTCTTCAGGGCTCCTGCCCAATTTTTTTTCTACTACTTTTTTTATCTTTTTTAATTCCTGTATCAGGTTAAACGATGTATGCATTCTCCCAGCAGTATCTATCATCACCAAGTCGACCTCTTTAGCCAAAGCACTCTCTAGGCAGTCAAAGACCACAGCTCCAGGATCTGCATTCCTCTGGTGCTTCACCATATCTATACCAAGAATTTTAGCAAAATGACCAAGCTGTTCCACAGCAGCAGACCTATAAGTATCGGCAGCTGCCAGCATGACTTTTTTACCCTGCTGTTTTAACATGTTGGCAATTTTTGCAATGGCGGAAGTTTTACCTACCCCGTTTACCCCTACTATTATATATACAGTTGGGGGAGTGACTGACACGGTAAGTACAGTACTTTCCTCCGTCTGTAGTATGGCCAACATCTCCTGTTTGAGTACTTTCTTGAGGCTGTCTATTCCGGTTATCTTTTCTTCACATGCTTTGACCTTCAAGCTGCTAATTATCATATCGGCTGTATTTATACTTATATCCCCGGCAATAAGCTCCTCTTCTAGTTCGTCCCAGAATTCATCCCCGACTTTTCTGAAATGGTTCCACACTATGTTGAGATTCTTAAATATCCTTTTCACTGCTTTGTAGCCCCTGCCTTTTCTCCATTATTGATCTTCTCTGATACAACTTTTGATATCCCATCGGATTGCATTGTGACCCCGTACATGGTCTCTGCTATCTCCATAGTCTTTTTCTGGTGTGTAATTATTATTATCTGCTGCCGAGTGACAAATTCCTTTACAAGACTCTGAAAACGCCCTATATTGACATCGTCAAGGGCTGCATCTGCCTCATCAAACACATAAAATGGTGAAATATTCAGCGAGAACACAGAAAACAGGAATGCCATGGAGACCAGTGATTTTTCACCACCACTGAGAAGCGACAGAGAAACCAGCTTATTATTCCCTATATCCACTTTAAGATCTACCCCCAGTTCTTCGTCACTGATACTGATGTCTTCGTTTTTATCAAGGATGAGTTCTCCCTCACCGCTAGGAAAAAGTGCCTTGAAATATTTTTGAAAATTGCCATTTATAGCTTCAAAGTTTTCTACGAAAACCTTACTTATTTTATCGTTTACATCCCTTATAAGTTCCCCTAGCTGGGCTCTGCTGTCTACAAGGTCCTGTCTCTGTACATTCAGAAAGTCAAATCTCTTTTTGATCTTAACAAATTCAATAGCGGAATTGGGGTTTACGCTACCATATTGCTTTATAGTGTTTTTAAATCTCCTGACCTTTGATTCAGTTAACTGCATATCATTGGAAGGCTGAAAATTCTTGGTGGCATATTCTATAGACATGTTATAGCCATCCACAATAGAAGAAGTTATATCCTTTACCTTCTCCCTTACTTGTTCTTTCATCAAGTCGATCTTATACAGATCGTTATCTAGTTTGTTTTCCTTTATCTTCAGATCGCTTATATTATTATTAAATCCTTCTATTTTTTGCTGGTTTTTTGATATAAGGCTTTTCTGCCTATCAAACTCGGGGTAAAGCTTTTTTTTTATCTTCTCCGAGATACCACCCTTTTTTTTAAGAATCTTCCTAATCCTTTCAGATTTTTTAAGATTTTCCAGACAGAGTCCTTTCAGCTCTACTATCTTTTTTGACTTGGATTTTCTTCTTTTACTCTCTACCTCAAGTTTTTTCTTAATCTCTGTTGCTGTTTCTCCCAGTTTGTCTGATTCCCTAGCCGCATTGCTTTCCTTAAGTTCCTTTATTATATTAACGATCTTATCAGAAAGCATGCTTCCTTCATCTATCACCTCCCGCGCGAGTTCATTCATTTTATAAGTTCTACCAAGAGCAATTTTAACTTTTTCCATATATGCCTTAAACTGTCCTTTTATTCCCTCTACTTTTTTTGTTACATTTCCCAGAAATGAAATATCCAGAACCTCCTTCTTTCTCTCTTCTTCAGCCATCCTAAATGAGGCATCAGCCTGGACAGTCCCGTTTTTAAATTCCAAGTCA
>Ga0187827_10007243_pt1 | contig 12415 bp, 9 predicted proteins | sample ETNtaG_39_FD_167969 | JGI IMG/M metagenome (GOLD analysis project Ga0187827, IMG submission 167969) | Marine microbial and viral communities from oxygen minimum zone, Eastern Pacific Ocean - ETNP2014_SV_150_PacBio MetaG (Illumina Assembly) | ecosystem: Environmental > Aquatic > Marine > Hypoxic... | reverse complement strand
AGTCAAAAAATCACTCTCAAAAGAATGATTTAAATGGTGATCCCACGGGGAATCGAACCCCGGTTTCCAGGATGAAAACCTGGTGTCCTAACCACTAGACGATGGGACCAATATTAAGATAATAACGTTCAAAATAGTAACAAGAAAATAGACAAAAGTCAATATTTACAATTGACAAAGTGTTTTATTTAAATTAAATTTAAGTTTAATTATTAAAAATGATATAATAAAAATATGAATATTTTATCTTTAGAATCATCTTGTGATGAAACAGCTATTGCTTTACTTAAGGTTGGTAAAGATTTTTTATCTTTAGAGAAAAATCAAGTATATTCTCAAGTAAATATTCATCAGAAATATGGAGGAGTTGTTCCAGAATTAGCAGCTAGAAAACACGTGGAAACTATCATTCCTTTATTAACAGAAAATTTAGGAAAAAATAAATTAAAAGATATAGATTATATTAGTATTACTAGTGGTCCAGGATTAACAACTTCTTTATTGTTAGGAATAACCGTTGCTAAGACTTTAGCTTATATTAATAATATTCCTTTAATACCGATTAATCACATAGAAGGACATATTTATTCTAATTGGTTGTCAAACAAAGAATTAAGAAAAAATGATAAAAAATATTTTCCTTCATTAATATTAATAATATCAGGGGGTCATACAGAATTAATATTAATGAAAGGTCATGGAGATTATCAACTCTTAGGTCAAACATTAGATGATGCTGTTGGTGAAGCTTTTGATAAAGTAGCTAAAATGATGAACTTGGGTTATCCTGGGGGGCCTATAGTTTCTAAATTAGCAGAACAAGGTAATAATAAAGAATATGATTTTCCTAGACCAATGTTAACAAGTAATAATTTCAATTTTTCTTTTTCAGGATTAAAAACAGCTGTTTTATATACTTTACAAAAAAAACAAAAGATTAATAAAAAGGATAGATATAATATTTGTAGTTCTTTTCAACAAGCAGTAGTAGATGTTTTAACAAAAAAGACAATTAAAGCTGCTCAGAAATATAAAGTAAATAGTATAATGATAGGAGGAGGGGTAGCAGCTAATAATCAAATAAAAGAAAGCATCAAAGAAGAAAGTAAAAAATTAAAAATATCTTTATTTACTCCTCATTTAAAATATACTGGTGATAATGCAGCTATGATAGCTATGGCTACTTATTATAGATTAATAAGTAAGAATGCTAAAGTTTTGAAGGGCAAAAAATTATTTACTTTAAAACCAACAGCAAATTGGCAATTAACAAAAAATAAATTATAATATAGAAATAAAGATGAAAAAATATATAACGAATAATATAGAGGAAACTAAAAAGGTAGCGGAAGATTTAGTAAGTAAATTAAAAGATATATCTTTTATAGCTTTGATTGGAAATTTAGGAGCTGGTAAAACATTTTTTGTTAAAGCTTTGGCTAAGAAATTAGGAGTTGTAGAAAATATTACTAGTCCTACCTTTGTTTTAATGAAGGTGTATGATACTAAAAACAAAAAAATTAAGAAATTAGTACATGTAGATTGTTATCGTTTAGAAGGAAAAGAGGATTTAGATGATATTGGTTTAGAAGATTATATGAAAGAAAAAAATACTTTGATAATTATTGAATGGGCAGATAAGATTTCTAATTTACCAGTACATAGTCTTAAGATTAAAATAGAAATAAAAGGAAAAAATAAGAGAAAGATAATAATAGAATAATTATGTTTAAAAATATTCCAAAAGCTTATGAAGCTAAAAAATATGAAGATAGGATATATAAGACTTGGGAAGAGTCAGGATTATTTAATCCTGATAATCTTAAAAAAGGAAAAAGTTTTACTATTTCTATGCCTCCTCCTAATGCCACAGGCATTCTTCATCTTGGGCACGCATCTGCTCTAACTTATGAAGATTTAATAATTAGGTACAAAAGACTACAAGGTTTTAAAACTTTATGGTTACCTGGTACAGATCACGCAGCTATTGCTACTCAAACTAAAGTAGAAAAAATAATATCATCTGAAGGCTTAGATAGGCATAAATTAGGGAGAGAAAAGTTTTTAAAAAGAGTGAAAGAATTTGTAGCTGATTCTCAAAATACTATAAAAAAACAAATTAGAAAAATGGGCTCTAGTTGTGATTGGTCTAGAGAAAGGTATACTTTTGACAAAGGATTATCAATAGCGGTTTCTGAAGCTTTTATAAAAATGTATAATGATAATTTAATATATCATGGTGAGAGAATTGTTAATTGGTGTTTTCGTTGTTCTTCTACCTTAGCAGATGATGAGGTAGAACATAAAGAAAGAGATAGTAAATTATATTATATTCAATATGGTCCTTTAATAGTAGCTACTACAAGACCAGAGACAAAATTAGCTGATACAGGCTTAGCAATACATCCAGATGATAAAAGGTATAAAAAATATATTGGTCAAAAATTAAATATTGATTTAGCTGGTCATAAAATAAATGTAAAAATTTTTACTGATAAGAATATTAATCCAAAATTTGGTTCAGGAGTATTAGGAGTAACTCCAGCTCATAGTATAGTAGATTTTGAAATGGCTCAAAAGAATAATTTAGAAATTATTAATTTAATAAGTGAAGAAGGAAAGATATTAGATAGTGGAGGTAAGTATAAAGGCTTAACTGTTTTAGAAGCTCGAAAAAAGTTTGTTAAAAATTTAAAAGCTAATAAGCAAATAGTAAAGATAGAAGATTTTAAAAATAGCCTTGCTTTATGTTATCGTTGTAAAAATATTATAGAACCTTTAATATCAAAACAATGGTTTGTAGCAGTTGATAAAAAAATACCACATAGAAATAAAACATTAAAGGAATTAGCTTTAATAGCAGTTAAAAAGAAAGAAATAAAAATATTACCAGAACGTTTTGAAAAAGTATATTTTAATTGGATGAACAATTTACATGATTGGTGTATTTCTAGACAAATTTGGTGGGGGCATAGAATTCCTGTTTGGTATACAAATGATAATGAAGTTATTGTAGCTAATAATAAAGAGGAGGCTAAGAAATTAGCTAAAGGAAAAAATATAAAACAAGATGAGGATACTTTAGATACTTGGTTTTCTTCTGCTTTGTGGACTTTTTCTACTTTAGGTTGGCCTAAAAAAAATAAAGATTTAAAAAAATTTCATCCAACACAAGTAATAGAAACAGGATATGATATATTATTTTTTTGGGTTGCTAGAATGATTTTAATGACTGAGTATTTATTGAAAGACAAACCTTTTGAAACTGTATATCTACATGGAATGATTAAAGATAAATTAGGTAGAAAAATGTCTAAGTCTTTAGGTAATGGCATAGATCCTTTAGAAATGATTTCTAAATTTGGAACAGATGCTTTAAGATTGTCATTGATTATAGGTTCTTCGATTGGACAAGATATTAGAATTTATGAAGAAAAAATTTCAGGTTATCGTAATTTTATAAATAAACTTTGGAATATTGCTAGATTTATATTTTCTCAAGTTAAAAAAGTAGAAAGAATAAAAAAACAACCTGTAGCTAAAACTTTAGCAGATCAATGGATATTAACAGAATTTAATTTATTAACAATAGAAATTACTAAAGATTTAGATAAGTATAATTTTTCTCAAGCCGGAGAAAAACTTTATGAGTTTACTTGGTCTAAATTAGCAGATTGGTATTTAGAAATAAGTAAATTAGAAAAAAATAAAGATAAAATATTATTATATATTTTAGAAAGATTATTGATATTTTGGCATCCTTTTACTCCTTTTGTTACAGAAATAATTTGGGAAAAATTTAATGATAAAAAATTATTAATGATTCAAGAATGGCCTCAAGCTAAAAAAAGCTATGAAAAGAGTTTAAAATATTTTAAGGATTTACAAGAATTAGTAATAATTATTAGAAATTTAAAAGCTGAAAATAAAATATCTCCAACAGAATTTCCTAATTGTTATTTAAGTAGTAAAGTTTTAAGTAAAAATGATTTAGAGATAGTAGCTAAACTTTCTAGAGTTAATTTAATAAAGAAATTTTTAAGTAAAAATAAATTTTCTACAAGATATAGTAAGGGAGAGATAAATTTAAAAAAAGAATTAAGTAATAAAGATAAAGAAAAATTACTAAAACATATAAAGAGTTTAGAAAATAAATTAAGTAATAAGGATTTTATTAAAAATGCTCCTACTAAAATAGTAGTAGGTATAAAAAATAAATTACGAATTATGGAAAAGAAATTATAATAAAAAAATTAATCTTTACTTAATTGTTTTATAATGTTTAATTTTTTATTTTTGCAAGTATTTCTTTTATAGAAGTCATTCCTTTTAAAGCTTTTATTAATCCATCTTGTAACATATTTACCATACCTTGTTCTTCAGCTACTTTTTGCATATCATATTCTGAGACAGCACCACCTAAAATTAATTTTTCAATTTCTGGACTCATGGTTAATATTTCATAAATACCAACTCTACCTTTATATCCTATATTATTACATTCATCACAGCCCTTAGATGTATAAAATTTTAAATTATTTAAATCTTCTATTTTTTGTCCAGATTTAGGACTGATACTTTTTAAAGAATCCATCACTGTAGTTAATGTTTTATCATCTATTTCTTTATCTTCTATTTTACAATTTTTACACAGTCTTCTAGCTAAACGTTGTCCAATAACAGCATTTAAAGATGGTGCTAAAAGAAAAGGTTTAAGACCCATAGATAAAAAACGAGGTATAGCACCAGCAGCAGAATTAGTATGTAAGGTAGATAACATCATATGACCAGTTAAAGCAGCATCAACAGCTGTTTCGGCTGTTTCTAAGTCTCTAATTTCACCAACCATAACTATATCAGGATCTTGTCTTAAAATAGCTTTTAATCCTTTAGAAAATGTATATATATTTTTTCCTCCCCCACCTTCACTTACTCTTTCGGAAGAAACTTGACTTTGTACTATCCCAGCTAATTTATATTCTACTGGATCTTCTAAGGTAATTATTTTTGTATTAGGTTCATTTAATTTACTTAAAATAGCATAAAGAGTTGTTGTTTTACCAGAACCAGTAGGGCCGGTAGTAATAATCATACCATTAGGTTTTTTAATTTCATTTTGTAAATCATCAAATGCTTTACCAATAATACCCATATCTTCAAATTTTAATTCAATACTAGATGATTTTAAAATACGAAAAACTATACTTTCCCCCCAGGTAGAAGGCATAGTTGAAACCCTTAGATCTACAGCACCATCCTTTAAGTTAATAGTGATACGTCCGTCTTGTGGAACAGCAGAATTAAGCTTTAAATGAGCTAATAGTTTTATTCTATTAGCTATCTTTTGAAAATCTTTTATTGGTAATGAAACAGCTTCATGTAATTCTCCATCTATACGTAATCTTATTTTAGTTGCTGTTTTTTCTGTTTCAAAATGAATATCTGAAGCTCCAAATTTTAAACTACCAGCCAGAATAATGTTAATACCTTCAGTCATTTCTGTTTCGTTAACCATTTTATTAAGAGATTTTAAGTCTTTTAATTGTTCTCCATATTTTTTTAAATCCTCTTCTGAAATACTAACTCCTTCAATTTTTATTATTTTAGGTATTTTTTTGTATAATTCGAATACTTTATTAAAACTACGGTCAGAGACCATGTAAAGTTGAGATTTACAATGTATTTTTTCAGATATTTCATCTTTAAATTTTATAACTTGAGGATCAGTAGGACTAGTAGATGCTAAACGTAATTCTTCCCCACTATAATAAAAACAAATAATTTTTAAAGATTTAGCTTTTTCTTCATCTATCATTTTAATAGCATCTAAAGAAACAGGAAATTTTGCTAAATCAATATAAGGCATACTAGTTTCTTTAGCTTTTTCCTCTGTTTCTTTTTCTACTCTTGCTAAATGTAGTGTTTCTATTTTAGAGTCTAGATCTTCTTTAGTTTTTTTTGTTCCTATTTGTATTTTTTGTTTGGGCATATCTTTATTATTTATTTACATTATACTATATTTTTATTTATTCATAAAGTTATATAAAACAAAAAAATCTTTATAAAAAAGAATTTTTTATTTTTAATATATTATTAATAAGATTTATATTTTTTTTCTAAATTAGGATTCTTAAATAAGTCCAAAATATATGAACAAAATTCAGCCCCACTAACCCCATCTTTTCTTCCAGTTATTTTTATTTTTTTTTCTAATTGTCCAGCTACATCTAAGGCTAAATCTAGTTTTTTTGCTTGTTGAAAATAACCAATATGTTTTAATAACATAGAAGCAGCTCTAATTAAACTACTAGGATCAGCATATTTTGTACGATTTTCTGTAATCATTCTAGGAGCAGAACCATGAATAGCTTCAAACATAGCATATTTTTTGCCAATATTTGCAGATCCAGCGGTACCTATGCCACCTTGAAATTCTGCAGCTTCATCTGTTAAAATATCTCCGTAGAGATTTGGTAAAACCATTACTTTAAATTGAGAACGTCTTTTTGGATCAATTAATTTAGCAGCCATAATATCAATATACCAATCATCCATTTTTATAGTTGGATATTCTTTAGCAATTTTTTGTCCAATTTTAAGAAATTTACCATCAGTAGTTTTAATAACATTTGCTTTAGTAATTAAGGTTACTTTTTTTATTTTATTTTTTTTAGCATATTCAAAAGCTAAACGAATAATCCTTTCTGATCCTTGGGTGGTAGTAACAGTAAAATCAATTGCTAAATCTTTAGAAATATTAATTCCTTCATTTCCCAGAGCATAAGCACCTTCGGTGTTTTCTCTAAAAAAAATCCAATTAATCCCACTTTTAGCTATTTTAATAGGTCTAATATTTGCAAATAAGTCTAATTCTTTACGAAGAGCTACATTAGCACTTTCAATATTAGGCCACTTATCTCCTTTACGAGGAGTAGTTGTTGGGCCTTTTAAAATTACTTGACATTCTTTAATTTCTTTTAGTACTTTATCTGGTACTGCTTTATTTATTTTTGCTCTATTTTCAATAGTTAGGCCTTTTATGTCTTTAAAAATTATTTTACCAGATTGTAATTCAGTATTAAGCAATACTTTTAATATTTTTTTAGTTTCTTTAGAAATGTATGGTCCAATTCCATCCCCAGCAATAAAACCTATAATAATAGTTGAGAGTTTAGAATAATCAATAAATTTTTTTTTAAGTTTTATTTTTTCTACTCTTTTAAGTTGTTCTTTTAATAATTTATTAAAAATATTTTGAGCTTTTTTAATTTTATTATTCATGAGAATTTTAATTTGTTATTAAAAATAAAAAAACATAAGTATGTTTTTTTATTTTTAATAATTTTTTTATTCTTTATCAAGTATTCTATGTATTTTACTATATGTCTTTACTTTAGATGTTAGTTTTAAAAAAGTATTAGTCCATATTATATTATAATATGCACCCCAGAGAGCAGTAGTTAAAAATAATATTATAATAACAGAAAAACTACCAGCCATAACTACAAACCAGAAGCCGAAATAATTAACTGCTCCTAATAGTGAAGCTAATATTAAAAATGGTACAGCAATAACAGTGATTAAGGTAGAAACAGCTAAAATATATAAAACAGTTAATATTAATAAAAATAAAGCATTTTCTATACTAATAAGCCAATTAGCTCTAAATAATCTCCAACCATTCAAAAAAGCAGTTATTAGTTTATCTTTTTTAAGTACTATATAGGAAGAACCATATCTTGTTACCATAGATACTATTACTAATAAGGGAACTAATACAAAAAAAGTTACCATAGATACTAATAGGTTTAATCCTCCTGAATAATCATTTTTTGCTATTAAATATATAGCAGGCATTATTATACCACTTATTAATATAATTAATATTAAACTATTTAAAATTATTAAACCAAATAATTTCCAAAAGTTTTCAACACCAATTCTTAAATATTTTGTAAATTTATCTTTTGTAGTTTTCTTTGCACCATCAGCAGTAGCTTTTATTAAAGCTCCTTGAGATGATACTATTAATACCAATAATATTGCATAGAGAATAAATATACCCAGAACAGTTAAAAGGGTAGGAAAATTTTCTAAAGCTAATTCTATAGTAAATAATGATTTAAATACATCTAACCAATATAATAATCCGTAAGTAACAAAATCACCCTCTAAAGCATTTAAATTAAATAAAATTTTTATTTCTTTAAAACCCATTAAAGAAACAAAAAGACCAAAAATCAATAAATACCAATTGTATTTGATTATTTGCCAACTTTGTAAATAGATTTTTCTATAAAATGATTCCATAGTTTTATTTTTTAATATTAATTTTTATTTTATTAGATTTTATTTTTCTTTTTTTACTAATATTACTAATTATTATAACATGTTTTTTAAAAAAATAAAAACCCTAATAGTATTTTTAATAGGGTTTTTATAGTAGATATTTTTTTTAAGCTACTAATTTGTTAAATTCATCTTTTTCTATAGTTTCTTTTTTTAATAATACTTTAACAATTTTTTCTACTTTGTCTTTATGCTTTATTAGTATTTTTTCAGCAGTTTCTTTAGCATTTTTAATATATTTATTAATTTCACTATCAATTATTTCAGCTGTTTTTTCACTATAATCTCTTCTTTCATGTATTTCTTTTCCTAAAAAAACTAAGTCCTCTTTTTCTTCAAAGGTTCTGGGCCCTAATTTTTGATTCATACCAAATTGAGTTATTAATTGTCTAGCTATTGCAGTTGCTCTTGTTAAATCATTACTAGCTCCAGTAGTAACTTCATTAAAGTATATTTCTTCAGCAGTAAATCCTGCTAATAAAACAGCCATATGATCTATAAAGTCAGAATAGCTTTGCATTTTTTTATCTTCTTTAGGAAGATTAATTGTATAACCAGCTGCTCGTCCTCTAGAAATTATAGAAATCTTATGAACAGGATCAGCTTCTGGTAATATATGTGCAACTAAAGCATGTCCAGCTTCATGATAAGCAGTAATTTTTTTCTCTTTTTCAGAGAGAATATGACTTTTTCTTTCTCTACCTAACAATACTTTTTCAATAGAGTTTAAAATATATTGATTAATAATAATTTTTTCATTTTTTATAGCAGTTAAAATTGCTGATTCATTTAATACATTTTCTAAATCAGCCCCAGAAAAACCTGGTGTTCTTTGGGCTACCATATTAAGATCAACATCTTTACCTAAAGGTTTACCTTTGCTATGTATTTTTAATATAGCTTCCCTTTCTTTTATATCTGGTAAACCAATCATTACTTGTCTATCAAATCTCCCTGGACGTAAAAGAGCTGGATCTAAAACATCAGGTCTATTTGTAGCTGCAATTACTATAATATTTGTTTTATTATCAAAACCATCCATTTCTACTAAAATTTGATTAAGAGTTTGTTCTCTTTCATCATGAGAACCACCCAAACCAGCACCCCTTCTTCTACCTACCGCATCTATTTCATCTATAAATACAATACAAGGTTCTGCTTTTTTTGCTTTTTTAAATAAATCTCTTACTCTAGAAGCACCAACACCTACAAACATTTCTACAAATTCAGAACCAGAAATATGAAAAAATGGTACTCTAGCTTCTCCAGAGACAGCCCTTGCTAATAAAGTCTTACCAGTACCAGGTGAACCTAACAATAACACACCTCTAGGAATTTTTGCTCCAATAGCTAAGAATTTTTTAGGATTTTTTAAAAAATCAACAACCTCTTCTAAATCTTCTTTAGCTTCATGTGCTCCAGCAACATCTTGAAAAGAAACTTTTTGTTTACTTTGGGCTAGTTTTGCTCCACTTTGTCCAAAAGTCATGGCTCTACTATTAACACCTTGCACTTGACGCATCATAAACCATATTAAACCTATAATAAATAATAAAGGAATTATAAATGGTAGAATAGATGTTAGAAAGAAATTTGGTTCTGGTTTTTCTTTAATAATAATATCTAAAGAATTAATTTTAGACATTTCTATTTCATAATTATTTAATAAAGTAATTAAAGATTCATTGCTTTCTTTTTTACTTATTTCTTTTTCTTTATTATTTAAAGTAATTTCTAATTTATTGCCAGTTACTATAATACTTTCTACTTCTTCATTTTTAATTTGATTTACTAGAGTAGCAATACTAATTTCAGGAAAACTTTCATCTTTTTTAGTATATAGACTTAGTATTCCAGAAATAATAGCAAAAATAAGAAAAAATGTTATAAAATTTTTTAAAACTATATTAATATTTTTATTCTTTTTAAATTTATTCATAAATTTATTTTTTCTCTACTTCTTTTTTAATTTTATCTACCTTTGTTACTTCTTTTTTAATTTTATCTACCTTTGTTACTTCTTTTTTAATTTTATCTACCTTTGTTACTTCTTTTTTAATTTTATCTACCTTTATTACTTCTTTTTTATTTTTTCTATAAGATAATCCTAAACGATGATTTTTAGCTTCTATATTAAGAATAGTAAATTTATATTCTTTGCCAATATTTAATATATTTTCAGGATTATTTACTTTTTTATTACTTAATTCAGAAATATGTACTAAACCATGAATATCTTTGTCTAATTCTACAAAAGCACCAAAGGGATTTACTTTAATAACTTTACCTTTAATAATTTGTCCTTTTTTATATTTTTTTTCTACATTAGCCCAAGGATCATTTTGTAGTTTTTTTATAGATAATGATATTTTGGTATCATCAATTTCAATTATTTCTGCTTTTACTTTGTCACCTACTTTTATAATATCATTTGGATCATCAATTCTTTGCCAAGCTAATTCAGAAATATGTACCAAACCTTCTAAGCCTTCTCCAAATTCTACAAAAGCACCAAATTTTACTACTCCTGTTACTCTACCTTCTATTTTATTACCTATTTTATGTTGAGAAATATTTTTTCTTTGTTTATCATTCCAAGCACCTTTTTCTGAGACTATTAATTTTTCTTCTTTTTCATTAACATCGATAATTTTTGTTTTTAAATTTTGACCAATAAAAGACTTTAAATGAGTTAATATTTTTTCTTTATCCCCACCTTCTATACGAGGATAATGTTCAATAGTTAATTGAGAAACTGGTAAAAATCCAAGTATATTACCAACTTTAACCATTAAACCACCTTTATTAGCATCAATAACTTTAACATTTACAACCTTAGCTTCTTTAAGGAGTACTTCTAAACCATCCCAAGCTTTTTGATGACCTGCTTCTCTAAATGATAATTCTAAATAACCATTTTCATTGTCTAAATCAATAACGGTAGCTTTAGCTTTGTCATCAATTTTTAAAATTGATCCATCATGTGATTCATCATAAATTTCTTTACCACGAATTATACCAGTGGTTATACCATCTAAATCTAAATAAACTTCATTTTTAGAAATACTTATTATGACTCCTTCTACTAAATCACCAACTTTAGGTATTTTAAGAGCTTCTTTATCTTTTAATAAATCATCCATAGGATGATTTAATTTTTTTAAATCTGACATGTTAATTATTAAATAATTAACCTATTATATGTAACAATAGGTTTCCTTTTTAAGGAAATTTATTAAATAAAAGAACTTTCAATTGACTAAAATTACCACAAAGTAAATAATAAGTCAACGTATAGAAAGAATAAATTAAAATAGCTATTTTCACTAATGTTTTTAAGGGAAAAATAGGTAAAATTACCATTTACTTTTATGTTTTTTTATGTTAATATTGAATAATAAAATTAATAAAAAATATAATAAATATGGTTATTTCATGGCAAGGATTTAATAATTTTAAATTAAAAAATACTAAGACATCTATTATTTTAAATCCATATAGTTTAGATGGTAAAAAAAAATTAACTAAGTCTAAAACAGATATTATTTTATTTTCTAATCCTCAAAAAATAAAAGAAAGTAAAATAGATAAAGAAGCTTTTATTATATTTAGTCCTGGAGAATATGAAGTAAGTGATGTTTTTATTTATGGTAAAGAAATAGATAATAATATTATTTATTATCTTCTTTTTGATGGTTTAAAAATTACTTTTTTAGGAGAATTTGGGCATAAAGAGTTAAATAATGAAGATTTAGAATTAATAGAAGGTTCAGATATATTAATTTTACCAGTAGGTGGTGGGGAATTAACTAATAGTAAAGAAGCAGTAAAAATTATTAGTCAAGTAGAGCCAAGAATTGTTATTCCTAGTTGCTATCAGGACGGAACTTTCAATTTAAAGACAGACGATCTTTCTGTTTTTATAAAAGAATTTGGTATTAAAGCAGAGCAAGTAGATAAATTAAAAATCTTTAAAAAAGATCTTCCTCAAAATGAATTAAAATTAATAACTCTTAGTATAAATAAATGATTTTATATTCAGATAATAAAAATAAATATTTTCTAC
>Ga0187827_10007238_pt1 | contig 12425 bp, 11 predicted proteins | sample ETNtaG_39_FD_167969 | JGI IMG/M metagenome (GOLD analysis project Ga0187827, IMG submission 167969) | Marine microbial and viral communities from oxygen minimum zone, Eastern Pacific Ocean - ETNP2014_SV_150_PacBio MetaG (Illumina Assembly) | ecosystem: Environmental > Aquatic > Marine > Hypoxic... | reverse complement strand
CAATCTTGCGCAAAATCCGCCGCATAATCTTTCCCGAACGGGTTTTGGGCAGTCCGGGTGCCCATTGGATCAGGTCCGGGCTGGCGATGGGGCCAATCTCTTTTCGCACAAGCCCGATCAACTCCTGACGCAGCGCATCATCCGGCACAACACCCGCCATTGCCGTCACATATGCATAGATACCTTGACCTTTGATCTCGTGTGGATAGCCCACCACTGCCGCCTCCGCGATCTTCTGATGCAACACCAATGCGCTTTCCACTTCAGCTGTTCCCATTCGATGGCCCGACACGTTGATCACATCATCAACACGGCCTGTGATCCAGTAGTAACCCTCCGCATCACGACGGGCCCCGTCCCCGGTGGTGTAATAACCCGGGTAGGCTGAAAAATAGGTCTCGATAAATCGCTCGTGATCTCCGTAGACTGTACGCATCTGCCCCGGCCAGGACCCGCTAATGACCAGATTACCGGACGCCGCCCCCTCGAGCACCTCACCTTCGGTATCAAGCAATGCCGGCTTTATTCCAAAAAAGGGCCGTGTCGCCGACCCGGGTTTGAGGTCAGTCGCGCCAGGCAATGGGGTGATTAGAATACCGCCGGTCTCAGTCTGCCACCAGGTATCGACCACCGGGCAGCGATCCTCTCCGACGGTGTGAAAATACCACTCCCAGGCTTCAGGATTTATCGGCTCTCCAACTGTCCCCAACAGTTTCAGACTTGCCCGACTAGTCGATGTGACGGGCTCATTGCCTTGACTCATTAACGCTCGAATCGCAGTTGGCGCCGTGTAAAAAATATTGACCTGATGCTTATCCACCACCTGCCAGAAACGCGAAGCATCCGGGTAAGTAGGTACCCCTTCAAACATCAGCGTCGTAGCCCCATTCGCGAGCGGCCCATACAGGATATAAGTGTGTCCCGTAATCCATCCGACGTCTGCAGTACACCAGTAGATATCCCCGTCATGGTAATCAAACACGTAGTGATGAGTCATCGCGGCATAAAGCTGATATCCACCGGTTGTATGAAGCACGCCTTTGGGTTTACCCGTAGACCCGGAGGTATACAGGATAAACAACGGATCCTCAGCGTCCATCGGTTCCGGTTCGCATTCAGTTGAGGCAGCTGCCATCGCTTCGTCGTACCAGACATCCCGATCTCCTCCCGAAGGTGCCTCGCTGCCGGTTCGTCGGACCACAATGGTCGTATGAACATCAGGGCAACCCGCCAGGGCGGTCTCCACGTTCGCCTTAAGCGGGACCGATTTCCCCCCTCTTGGCCCCTCATCAGCCGTAATTACCACACGGCAATCAGAATCCAGAATGCGATCACGCAATGCCTCGGGGGAAAAACCGCCAAAGACCACGGAATGAATCGCACCAATGCGGGCGCACGCGAGCATCGCAACCGCCGCTTCCGGAATCATCGGCATGTAAATGGAAACCCGATCACCCTTAGATACACCGCGGCCTTTGAGCACATTGGAAAATCGGCAAACTTCCTCATGTAACTCCCGGTAGGTCAGTTTGCGGTCGTGATCAGGGTTATCCCCTTCCCAGATAATGGCAATCTGGTCGGCTCGCGATTCGAGATGGCGATCGATGCAGTTATAGGCGACATTCAGCGTCGCCCCGTTAAACCAGCTGATCTCTCCTGTGGTGTAGTCCCATTCGCTGACGGTATGCCATGGGCTAAACCAACTGACAAAGGCGTCTGCCTGATCGGCCCAGAACTGATCGGGCTCATCGATTGATCTTCGGTACATCGCCTGGTATTGCGCCTCATCTATATGAGCACGTTCGGCAAATGCCGGATCAACTTTGTGAATTATGCTATCGCTCATCAACTGCTCCTCGGTGCCCTAATCGGTTTCGATCCAACCCCCGACATATTCTAAGAGAATTCTCAAGTGGATCGGACTGCACCCACGCACAGCCACCCCCAACCATGTCAGCACACTAAAGTAGTCAATCTGACCCCGAGGAGTCAAGCGGACCCCAGGCGCTGTGCTCACCAAGCAGCTTGACCCAACTCTGATGGGCCGTGAGTTCCTCGTCGCTCGCTCGAATGATTTTAAAGTTGTCATTAGGGGCGCTTTGGTGCCGTTCTGACTCGGTTGTCGCACCGGTGTAGCTCATCGGCGCATCCAACCGGAGTGCGGTCTGGCCTCCCGTCATTGCCAGGTAGACATCGGCCAGTATCTCAGCATCTAAAAGTGCGCCGTGCAAAGATCGGCCACTGTTGTCAACGCCATAGCGACGACACAGCGCGTCGAGACTGTTGCGTTGACCTGGATGCAGCTCACGCGCCAATTTCAACGTGTCCGTAACGCGACACAACTCTTGCAGCCGACGTGAGTCTCCGGCGAGTTCCAGCTCATGATTAAGAAATCCCAAGTCAAATGGCGCGTTATGAATGACCAATTCAGCGCCGCTGATGAACTCTAAGAATGCCTCAAAAACATCCCCAAAGACCGGCTTGTCTTCCAAGAACGCCTCGGTAATGCCATGAACCTCCTGGGCTGCCGCATCGACGCTGCGCTGGGGGTTCAGGTAACTATGAAAACGTTGTTCCGTATGTTTGCGGTTTTTTAACACGACACAACCCAGTTCTATCACGCGATGACCCTCTTTGAAATCCAGCCCGGTCGTCTCGGTATCCAGAACGACCAGGGTCATCCTGAGACCTGCCCGCTGGGATTGTTAAAAGCGTCAATCGCCTGATTCGCTAAAGCATCCGCCCGCTCGTTCTGTGGGTGACCACTATGCCCACGGACCCAATGCCAGGACACCTCCCGGCCTAATATGGCCTGATCAAGCACTTGCCAAAGATCTTGATTCTTGACCGGCTTACGTGCAGCTGTGCGCCAACCATTTCGTTTCCAATTGGGCACCCAATCCAGGATCCCGTTACGAACATACGTGGAGTCGGTGAAGACCGCTACAGCGACTTGGGCCGACACGGCTTCAAGCCCCTTGATTGCGGCCTGCAATTCCATGCGATTGTTTGTCGTCAGTGCTTCTGCGCCACAAAGCTCGGTTTCATTCCCCTGTGCAAGGATCAGCACCCCCCACCCCCCGAGACCTGGATTACCACGACAGGCGCCATCGGTGTAGATCTGCACCCCTTCAGATACCCCGCTATCGATAATCAACCACCCCTCCTTGCGCCGTCGAGTTCCGGGGAATGGCGGGCGTGAGGCCTTCCAGAACCATTCCGCCACGCTTAGGTCCCCACGCTCTTCTTGAGCTCAGTCCCAACTGCTTTTTCCTCGCTACCAAGATGTACACTCCAGCCAACATGGGCCACCAGCGATCACCCACTTTTTCGACAAACTGCAGTCGCGAGAGAACAGCGGTCGTGGAAACCGGTGGCCGGTAAAACGCCATTGTCGCACATAGTAATTCAAGGCCCAGAAGTCGAATCCAGTCCTGGACACGGCCAGGGGAGAGAAAGGTGCCCTGCCAAGGCACTGGCCTCGGACGCGGGGTCAGTAAACGCCGCAAACCCCAAAGACTCCACCGGTTAAAGCCGCATACCACAAGACACCCTTCAGGCACCAAGACGTCGCAAGCTTCGCGCAACGCCCGATGCGGTTCCTGCGCGAAGTCCAAAAGATAGGCGAGAATCAGTAAATTAACAGACCGGGCGCCAAAAGGAAGGGCCTCACACGCTGCGATCACGTCGGGCGAATCGAACTCCTGCGATGCATCGGCTATCTGGACCGCGAGCCCCCGGTCGACACCTGCAAACAGATCGAGATGGTGCATCCCGAGTTGTACCGCGGTGGGGTAATACACCCCGGGGATGAGGCGAGTGACGTGCTCCAGTGTCGCCTGTGAGAGAGCGCATCCCAAAGGGGTAGCGTGCCAAGCCTGCAGATCACAATCCGAATCCGAACGATCGCAGAGCCCCGGACTTTGTGCTCCTCGCGAGGCACGATTCCCCATTAACCGTGCACCCCATTCGCCGAGCCGCTGAGAAGTCCCGGCGGCGATGAATCCAGCGCCAGGCTAAGCACCAACGCATCCTCTGTGTCCGCTCCCCGATAATAGGCAGGCCGGCAACTCAAAAAATCGAAGCCGGCCGAACGGTAGAGCTGACGCGCTTTGTGATTGCTGGGGCGAACCTCTAAGTAAACACGCGCAATACCCTGCCGGCGGGCGCACTCGAGTGCAAACCCAAGCAGTCGAGTGCCGAGTCGCTGGTGCTGATGCTGAGGATGAATTGCCAAGTTCAACAAGTGTGCTTGGTCACTGCCGAATGCGATAACCAAGAACCCGACCAGTGGATCACCGGGCAAAACCCAGCAGTCGTAACCTGCGGTAAGACAGTCGCGGAAAATACCCTCTGTCCAGGGGGATGGAGAAACGCTGGCTTCCAAAAGCACCGCGGCGTGTACGGTCTCCTGTCCCATGCGTACCGGCTCACAAGGATTGACTTCACTGGTCACCACACACCTGTCCCACGTAATGGGCTCGCGCTCGTTGGAGATCCTCCCAGGTCTTCGCTTTGGCCTGGGGTGAACGGAGGAGATAGGCCGGATGATAAGTGACTACCAGTGGCGTATCGTTGATAGGATAACAATGTACCCGGCCCCGCAATTGCGCTATCGATTGGTCTGCCTGAAGCAATGCCTGAGCTGCAAACCGCCCCATCGCAAGAATAATTCTTGGCTGAATCGACCGGATCTGTTCATGCAGAAACGGCGCGCACTGCCTTACTTCATCGCCAAGCGGGTCTCGATTATCGGGCGGCCGGCACTTCAACACGTTACCGATAAATACGGTGTGTCGCGACAGATTCAAACTGAATAGCATCGCACTCAATAGCTGTCCCGCACGGCCGACGAAGGGCTGCCCCTGTCGATCCTCTTCGGCCCCGGGAGCTTCACCGACCAGCATCCAATGAGCTTTGGGATTTCCAGTGCCAAAGACAGTGTTATGACGCGACCCATGTAGCGAACACAGTTGACAGTCTGATACTCGGTTCTGCAATTCGACCCATTTTGAGTCAGACAATTCCTGCAGACCTAAACCATCGCCAGTCCCCTTCGTTATGGGCTCAGGAATCTGACTTTTGTCACTTGTGGTAAAGACCCAGCGTGTCAGTCCCATCTCTTTGAGATGAACCACACTGCTGCTCATAATGTTTTAGTTAGACTGTTTCGCCACTTTGCGGGTGAAACCGCTGTGGCATGGCATGAACTTTATTCAAAGCATTAACATAGGCTTTAACTGAGGCTACAACAATATCGGTATCGGCACCCTGCCCGTTCACAATACGCCCCCCTTCTTGCAGTCGAACACTCACCTCGCCTTGCGAATCGGATCCAGCGGTAATCGCATTGACCGAGTATAGCAACAAGGTCCTCTCTCCCGGCACGACTTTGTCAACCGCTTTAAAGGCTGCATCCACCAAACCATCTCCACTAGACTGGGCCTCAACCTTGCTTCCCGACTCCTCAAGGATTAGTTCCGCAAGCGGCAGGCTCCCTGTTTGCGCAACGGTTCTTAGGGACACGAATTGCAATTGCTTTTTTTGGTCCACGGCAGTGTATTCACCGGCCAACACTTGTAGATCATCGTCGAATATCTCATGCTTCTTGTCGGCTAGTTCCTTGAACCGGTCAAACGCCCGATTTAGTTCGGCCTCACTGCCAAAGGCAATGCCCAGCGCGGCCATCCTCTCTCTAAACGCGTTCCGGCCCGAGTGTTTACCCAGCACAATCTGGTTGGCGCTCCAGCCCACATCTTCGGCCCGCATGATTTCATATGTGTCCCGTTGCTTTAATACCCCATCCTGATGAATGCCCGCTTCATGAGCAAACGCATTGGCCCCCACAATAGCCTTGTTCGGTTGAACGGGAAAACCGGTAATGCTTGATACCAACCGGCTTGCCGGCAGAATTTGGGTTGCATCCAATTGTGTGTCGCAGGTGAAAACATCCTGGCGGGTCCGAATGGCCATAACGACCTCCTCCAAAGATGCATTTCCCGCCCGTTCCCCGAGACCGTTGATCGTGCACTCAACCTGACGGGCCCCCGCCTCGACCGCAGCAAGCGAATTAGCCACCGCAACACCGAGATCATTATGACAGTGCACCGAAAAAATCGCCTTATCGGCATTGGGGATCCGATTCATCAACCTGGAAAACATCTGCCCAAACTGGCCCGGCATGGTGTAACCAACGGTGTCGGGAATATTAACCGTGCCCGCTCCCGCTTCGATCACGGCCTCAAAGATGCGACAAAGGAAGTCTTCATCCGACCGGCCCGCATCCTCCGCTGAAAACTCCACGTCATCAGCATTGTCTCGGGCCTGGCGTACCGCCGCCACGGCCTTCTCCAGGACATCCTCCGGCGACATTCTCAACTTCGCCTTCATGTGAATTGGTGATGTAGCGATAAAGGTATGAATTCTTGGAGCCTGCGCGTTACGGACAGCGTCAGCGGCTCGCGCGACGTCTCCCGGATTAGCCCGCGCCAGAGCGCAAACCCGGGCACCTGAGATCTCGCGGGATATCATACGCACTGCTTCGAAATCGCCAACACTGGCCGCAGGAAACCCCGCCTCAATTACATCCACCCGCATCTTTTCGAGTAACCGAGCGATGCGAATTTTTTCTTCCGCCGTCATTGAGGCGCCGGGACTTTGCTCTCCATCCCGAAGTGTGGTGTCAAATATGATCAGCTGGTCGTCCATTCTCCGTTCTCCGCGGAACAATCCGCCCATTATTTCGTTGTCACGAGTCAACCCACTCAGGGCTGGAATCCTCTGCCGTCGATAGGCTAGAACGGCGGGGGTAAGAATCTATGATGGGGATTAAAGAGGATTGTGCGCCAGCCGGCGCAGCAATGAGTCTTGAGAGAATAGGGAGCAACGCCGGACTTTGTCCTGGCCGGGTAAGCCCCGGTGCAAAGGGCGTTGAAGAGTAGAAGGGATCGGCATGGGCGCAGTATACCGCGGCGCTTACGTACGGCGCAAAAACCGACGGGGCTGGGAGGCTAAGGCCGATTTACCCTGCCAGAAGCGTTCTCGCCAGAAACAATAGGGTCTCCCTCGAGCTCCTCGGTGCTTTTTACATCTTTTTGGCCGAAGACTTGTTCTCCCGAACGACGAAGCAAGCCCCAGACGATCAGGCCCGAAACAGCATAGCTGCTAAATGCGACCAACAGGACACGGGGTGGATCGAATGAGATGAGCACGAAAACCAAAACCAGCCCCAGCACCGCCATGAACGGAACACGGTGCTTCAGGTCGAGGTCTTTGAAACTTCGGTATGGGAGGGGACTGACCATGGCCATCGAAAGCAAAAACATCGTCCCCAGGCCAACGATGGTGTAGAGACCACCGGTTACATTGTACGTAGCCGCTGTCCAGATTCCCGCGGCAAGGAGTACCGCCGCTGCGGGACACGGCAAGCCCTGGAAATATCGCTTACTGGGGCTATCCTGTGTGTTGAAACGAGCGAGGCGTAGCGCAGTAGTGGCAACATAAATAAATGCAGTTAACCAACCCACTTTCCCAAGATCTTTCAAGCCCCATTCGAAGAGAATGAGCGCAGGTGCGAGCCCGAACGCAACCAGGTCCACCAGGGAGTCATATTCTTTCCCAAAATCGCTCACCGTGTTGGTCATCCGTGCGACACGACCGTCAAGCGAGTCCAGAACCGCAGCGATAATGACGGCGATGGCAGCATTCTCGAAGTTCCCAACCGTAGACTGGATAATCGCGTAAAAAGCCGCAAACAGACTCGCGGTGGTAAAAAGATTTGGCAGGATATAGATACCTTTGGGCGGCCTCTCAGATGAATCTAGTGTCGAAACTTTCTGCAACTTAGCCATGATGTCGTTCGGTCTCAGGTAGGCGTGCAATGATATCACTCCCTGACAAGACCCACTTCCCAAGGCCTACTAGCACCTCGCTATAGGGTGGAAGGTACAGGTCGACACGGGACCCGAAACGGATGAAACCGTAACGCTGCCCTGTTTTAACCTCGTCGCCCACGTGCACGTAGGTCAGTATCCGTCTGGCGACCCAGCCTGCAATCTGTACACAACTGACCTTAGTTCCCTCTTTGGTTTCGATCTGAATTCCGCAGCGCTCATTTTCGGCTGAGGCCTTGGAAAGCGCGGCATTAAAGAAGCGCCCGCGCCAATGCCGACGATGCTTGATAGATCCGCAGATCGGGATTCGATTTGAATGAACAGAGAAAATGTTCATGAAAATACTCACCTGAATCGCGGCTTCACCGCTGAAGGGGTCAACACCCGGCTCAATGCTGACCACCTTTCCATGAGCCGGTGCGACCACGGCGCCAGGCAGCACCGGAATATCGCGGGGGGGATCTCTGAAAAACTGCAGAACCAGCCCACCCAACAGCCAAAAAGGCAGGGCCCACCACAAACCCCCGAACAACTGCACGGTCAGAGCAATTGCGAACGCAATTGCGATCCGGCTCCAGCCTTCACGCGCGACCAACGGCTGCGTCAGACGCTCCCCCGGTTGAGGGCCTGGTATGGGCTCGCCCGGGCTCAGTTACGCTCCTTGTCGACGAGTTTGCCTTTTTGGATCCAAGGCATCATGGACCGCAGTTTTTCACCGACCGCCTCGATCTGATGTTCACTGCCATTCTTGCGTAGTTGTTGGAAATGGGCTCCGCCAGATCGGCTTTCCGCCATCCATTCGCGGGCGAAATCTCCGGATTGAATCTCCTCTAGAATCTTTTTCATTTCCGCTTTGACTTCGGGGGTCACTACCCGGGGGCCACGGGTTACATCTCCGTACTCAGCCGTATTTGAAATCGAGTAACGCATGTTCGCAATCCCACCCTCGTAGATCAGGTCAACGATCAACTTGGTCTCATGCAGGCACTCAAAATAAGCCATTTCAGGCGCATAACCGGCCTCCACCAGGGTTTCAAAGCCCGATTGAATCAATGAGGTGATCCCGCCGCATAATACCGTCTGCTCTCCGAACAGATCGGTCTCGGTTTCTTCTTTGTACGTTGTCTCGATAATACCCGCTCTGCCGCCGCCGATCGCGCTCGCGTAGGAAAGTGCAATCTCTCGCGCGTTTCCGCTCGGGTCTTGCTGTATCGCGATCAAACAAGGCACCCCACCTCCTTCGGTGTAAGTAGATCGGACTAAGTGACCGGGCCCCTTCGGGGCTATCATGATCACATCGATATTCTCATTTGGCTCGATGAATCCGAAATGGACATTGAATCCATGCGCAAAAGCCAAGGCGGCTCCAGCTTTTAAATGGGGCGCTACCGACTCTGTATACAACTGCGCAGCCAGCTCATCCGGAACCAGCATCATCACCACGTCGGATTCGGCTACTGCTTGGGATACCGCGGCAACGCGTAGTCCCGAGTTTATCGCTTTGGAACGCGAACTCGAGTCCTCCCGCAGTCCGACGACGACATCTACACCGCTGTCTCGAAGGTTGTTGGCATGGGCATGCCCTTGGGAGCCATAGCCGATCACAGCAACAGTCTTGCCAGAAATAATACTCAGGTCGGCATCCTGATCATAATGAACCTTCATTGGGAACTTCCTCTAAAAAATGGCTTGATAGGTTACAGTTGGGCTAAATTATAGTCGCAAAGCCCGGTCTCCCCGAGCAATGCCGGACACCCCGGAGCGAACCACTTCGAAAATCTCAGCGGCGGGCAAAGCGTCGACAAAGGCGTCCAACTTGTCTCCAGGCCCCGTCAGCTCAATGGTGTAGGTTTCCTCGTCAACGTCGATGATACGGCCTCGGAAAATGTCCACCAATCGCTTGATCTCTTCCCGGTCTGCCCCCTGTGCCCGCACCTTGAGCAACAATAGTTCTCTTTCGATGTGCCGCCCTTCGGTGAGGTCCAGAAGCCGGACAACATCAATCAGCTTATTCAACTGTTTTGTTATCTGCTCGATGATCTCTTCGGAACCTCGAGTCACAATAGTCATGCGGGAAAGTGATTCGTCTTCGGTTGGCGCTACGGTCAACGATTCAATGTTATAACCTCGCGCGGAAAACAGGCCCGCGATCCGGGACAACGCGCCCGGTTCATTCTCGACAAGTAAAGACAGTGTGCGGCGCATCGATCAGGCCAGCTCCCTCTCTGCCGGTGCTGAGCCATCGGCACTGGGTTTTAATTCCATCTCGTTGTGGCCGGCGCCAGCAGCAATCATCGGGTAGACATTCTCTGTCTGATCGGTGAGAAAATCGAGGAAGAAGAGATTCTCTTTAGCAGCAACGGCTTCCCGAAGTGCGCCTTCGACATCCGCGGGCTTCTCGACCCGTACCCCGACGTGGCCGAAGCTGGTCGCGAGTTCAACAAAATCAGGCAGTGAGTCCATATACGAGTGTGAGTATCGTCGATCATAGAAAAACTCCTGCCACTGGCGCACCATGCCCATGTAACGGTTATTCAGATTCACGATTTTGATAGGCAGATCGTACTGCTTGCAAGTCGATAACTCCTGGATGCACATCATAACGCTTGCCTCGCCCGTCACGCAGGCAACCGTTGCCTCGGGATAGGCCAGTTGTACCCCGATCGCCGAAGGCAACCCGAACCCCATCGTGCCAAGCCCCCCTGAATTAATCCAGCGCCTGGGGCCCCCAAAACCATAATACTGTGCCGCCCACATCTGGTGCTGCCCTACGTCGGAAGTCACAAACGCCTCGCCTTGGGTTACTTCATGGAGTTTCTGAATAACGAACTGCGGTTTGATCACCTCATCGCTATTTACATACCCCAGAGAGTCACGGCTTCTCCATTCATCGATCTGCGCCCACCAGCGAGATAAACTCTCCTCATCACGCGGGGCTTTAGACTTCGTAATCGCATCGAGTAGTTGCTCCAGAACCACTTTCGCATCCCCGACGATAGGCACCTCGACACGAACATTTTTTCCAATAGAGGCCGGATCAATATCTACATGGATAACCTGAGCATTCGGTGAGAACTTCTTGAGGTCGCCAGTAACCCGATCGTCAAACCGAGCGCCGACCGCGAGCATCACATCACACCCGTGCATCGCCATATTTGCCTCATAGGTTCCGTGCATGCCCAGCATGCCCAGAAAACGCGGGTGATCAGCGGGTAGCCCACCAAGCCCCATTAAGGTATTGGTACATGGGTATCCCAGCGCCTCCACCACGGCAGCGAGCACACCCGTCGCGCCCGACAGGATAATGCCACCGCCTGTGTAAATAATCGGGCGTTTCCCTGAGAGCAACAGTTTCGCTGCACGCGATATCTGTTTCGAGTGACCCTTACGCCCCGGCGCATAAGAACGGATCCGAACATCCTTGGGGTACTGGTAACGGGTCGTCTCAGCTGTGACGTCCTTTGGAATATCCACTACCACTGGTCCGGGTCGACCTGAGCTGGCGATAAAGAAGGCCTTTTTAATCGTCATGGCCAGGTCTTTGACATCACGCACCAGAAAATTGTGTTTAACGCAAGGTCGGGTAATTCCAACGGTATCTACTTCCTGGAAGGCGTCGTCCCCGATCAAGCTAGTGGGTACCTGGGCCGTCAGGATGACCATTGGGATCGAATCCATATAAGCCGTGGCGATGCCCGTAATCGTATTCGTGACGCCGGGGCCGGACGTCACCAGCACAACACCAGTCTTGCCCGTGGCACGCGCGTAGCCATCTGCCGCATGCGTCGCCCCCTGTTCGTGACGCACCAGGATATGCCGGACACCCTCTTGATTGTAAAGAGCGTCATAGATGTGCAGAGCCGCGCCCCCGGGGTAGCCGAACACGATGTCGACCCCCTCATCCTTTAAACTTTGAACGACGATCTGCGCGCCGGTCAGTTCCATTAGCGAACCTCGGTAAAATGCTGGAATCGGTCAGGCGACCGATACAAACCGCAAGAAGACCAAAAACTTAAAGTATAAACAGTTATCTGGGCTGCTGTAAATTCACGTTTGCCTCCAACTGGTCGTACCGTCCGGTAGATCCTCCAGCACGACACCTCGTGACTCCAAGGTTCCGCGGATCGCATCGGCTGCTTCAAAGTCACTATCCCGCCGGGCCTGAGCACGCTGTTCAATCAACGATTCAACCGCGGCCGCGGCCTCTTGGAATCCTTCATCATTGATACCACCTGTTATCCCCAGAAATCGTTCAGGCTTTTGATAGAGTAATCCCAGAATCTGGGCCAACTCCCCTAATTGGAATGCCCGAAAAGCTGCCAAGCTCTTTTCGCCACGCTCGAGATCCCGGTTAGCATCGCGCGCGATCTCAAAAAGCACGGCTATCGCTGCAGCCGTATTAAAGTCATCATTCAGGGCCTCGTCAAAGCGCGAATGATAGTCCTCTGATATGTCCTCGGCCGGCGACCTGGCCAGCCCTTCACACCTGTGGATAACCTGATACAAGCGCTCAATTCCGGTCCGGGCCCGAGA
>Ga0187827_10007236_pt1 | contig 12426 bp, 9 predicted proteins | sample ETNtaG_39_FD_167969 | JGI IMG/M metagenome (GOLD analysis project Ga0187827, IMG submission 167969) | Marine microbial and viral communities from oxygen minimum zone, Eastern Pacific Ocean - ETNP2014_SV_150_PacBio MetaG (Illumina Assembly) | ecosystem: Environmental > Aquatic > Marine > Hypoxic... | reverse complement strand
GGGCCCTTCGCACATTTTGCATAGTCCTAAGGACGGAGACCTCCCGGCTAAGCGCGTAATACTGGCTCCTGTTCGCAACTGCCCTAAAGTCAACTGCGATGCTCTCTATGTTCTCTCTGATGAAGGATTCGGGCTCAGATCCCTTTATGACCTCGACGTTCATCCCGGTGCCTCTCAGGGCGTAAGCTAAGGGCTCATTTGATAGGATCACCGTCTTGAAGCCCATCTGAGTAAGCTTCTCAAGCATCTCAGACATCTCTCTGGAGGGCTCTCCTGAGGCATGCCTCTCGAGAGCTGCGTTGACCTGCTTTGCGTCCCGAGGGTAGAGGATACGTTCGATGATATCGTTGTCATGGTTGACTGCAAAGATCCCTATCAGCGTCTCGACAATATGGACCCTACTACATGGATCAGCATTTCTGTTCAATCGTGCAACTCCAAAGGTTTTTCAAACGTATGCGTACGTAGATGACAACAGGATGTCCCAATTAAGCCTATCAGTGGACGTCGCAGGTTTAAGACTGCGGAACCCGACCATGAATGCAGCAGGAGTCTTGGGAATATCAGCGCCTCTCTTGAAGCGGGTCTACGACGGAGGAGCTGGGGCCGTAGTAACCAAGAGCTTAGGGCCTAAAGCCAGACAAGGGCATCTAAACCCGACCATGGTGATCGTAGAGGGAGGGTTTCTTAACGCGATGGGGTTACCGAATCCAGGGGCCGAATATTTCGTGGAAACCATAAAGGCGCTCAAGGCAGACGGTGTACCAGTGGTTGCTAGCTTCTTCGGGGAATCCATAGAGGATTTCCGAGATGTAGCTGAACTCCTCTCCGAAGCAGGTGCGGACGCGCTAGAGGTAAACGTCAGCTGCCCCAATGTCCAAGAGGAGATGGGCATGCTGGGGGCAGACTGCCTTAATACAGAAAGAGTCACGGCGGCGGTGAAGGAGGTCTCCAAACCACCTGTCTTCGTGAAGCTTTCCCCTAACGTCACAGATATAGCCGAGATCGCGAGGGCCGCTGAGAGAGGAGGGGCTGACGCCATCACGGCGGTGAACACTCTCAAGGGTATAGCCATCGACACTGATTTCAGGAGGCCTATCCTCACTAATGTAACAGGTGGGCTCTCGGGGCCCGCTCTGAAACCAGTATCTTTAAGATGCGTCTGGGACGTGGCGAATGCCGTTAAAGTGCCCGTGATAGGCTGCGGTGGTATCACAAACTGGAAAGATGCCGTGGAGTTCATGCTCGCTGGGGCCTCTGCAGTAGAAGTCGGAACCGCGATTAGAGAGCGGGGTTTCAGCGTCTATAGTGAACTAACCCGGGGGATCAAGGGCTATCTCGAGGCTAACGGTTTCAGAAGTGTCCGTGAGATCGTAGGACTCGCAAAGGAGGCTAAACTATGAGGACGGTTACGATAAACTGGGTGAAGCGTAATTCACCGGACATGGTAACCCTCTACTTCGAGGATGAGGCTTGTTCCAAGGCCATACCGGGCCAGTACGCTATGATTTGGATACCCGGAGGCGAAGAGATTCCTATGTCCCTCTCAACCATAAGCTCTGCGGGCAACTCCTCTCTGACAGTAAGGGAGATTGGGGACACCACTAAAATCCTATGTAACATGAAGAAAGGGGAGAAGATCGGCGTGAGGGGGCCTTTTGGGAGAGGATTCACGCTAATCGGAAAGCAGCCATTGATCGTGTCCGGGGGATCAGGGATAGCGTCTCTTATTCCTCTTGCTGAGGCGTTTATGGAAAGAGGTATAAAACCGGATTTTATCCTGGGAGTAAGAACCGAGGCGGATCTGGGATTCAGGGGCAGGTTGGAGAAACTTTTGGGTGACAGTATTTTCCTCGCCACAGATGACGGCTCCTTTGGTTTCCATGGCTTCTCCTCCCAGTACGCAGTCAGGCTAATGGATAGGGGTAGCTACGACATCGTCTATACGTGCGGCCCCGAGTTGATGATGGTCTCCATCTTTGACGAGGCTGAGTCCCGGGGGATACCCGTCCAGGCATGTCTGGAGAGGTATATCAAGTGCGCCCACGGTCTCTGCGGTAGCTGTGGTATCGGCCCCTACAGGGTATGCATGGATGGCCCCGTTTTCGACTCGGAGAAGCTCCGGGAGATCAGAGAGGACTTTGGCATCCGCAAAATGGACCCGACGGGGAAAATCGTAAGGGTGAACCATTAGGACTGCACGTGTCGTAACTAATGATCTCAAATTATAGGTTTGGTCGATAGAAAACTGAGGTAAACATCCTATTCAACTGCTTCTACATATGCATTAAGATCACAGGAGGACCCCTGTCCTCGGCATCCAGTAACCCATCACGTCCATCCTGAGAACTTCGATCACGCGCTTTGGGTCAGGAAAGGTTTATAGAGCCCTGCACTGAAGGACTCTTGGTAATTGTATGCCTACACATGGCTCACTTACGAAAGCGGGCAAGGTCCGGGCCCAAACCCCCAAGATTGTGGGTATAGTACGAAAACAACTCCCACCTAGGCGGAAAAACAGATCAAACTACAAAAAGAGAGTCCTTGCAGCCCCAGACCCATTCTCCCAGCGTGGACGAAGGCGTCGGAGAAGATAGCTCCTTTAACCTTTTAACGCCCCCTTCTTAGAGATATTTTCGAGTTGGATACCCCTCATAGGCTTATCATAGAAAGGCTTCTCGCCATTTCCTCCCCCAACCGAAGGGACGTTGAGAGAATCAAGATAGAGGTGAGCCGAGAACACAGCCTTCCTGGGATACCGGGAAACGCTGAGATCATAGCATCCCTCAATCCAGAGGAGAAACGTTTTCTTATCAACGTCTTAAGGAGAAAAGAGGCTCGTGCACTAAGTGGCATCAACGTAGTCGCTGCGATGACTGAGCCCAGGGCTTGCCCCCACGGGAGGTGCTCTTACTGCCCGGGCGGCCCTGACGATGGGACCCCCCAGAGCTACACCGGCCGGGAGCCGGCCTCTATGAGAGGAGCCCAGAACGATTACGACCCATTCAAACAGGTGACAGGTCGTATCGAGCAGCTAAGGAAGATTGGTCACGAGGTGGACAAGGTCGACCTTATCGTGATGGGCGGTACCTTCCCGGCCTCACCACCTGGATACCAAGAATTCTTCATCCACGGATGCCTGGATGCCCTGAACAAGAGACGCTCATCCACTCTGACCGAGGCGAAGGCCTACGCGGAGGGAGCTGCAGTCCGCAACGTGGGCATCACGGTGGAGACCCGCCCCGACTCTCTGGATCCCGCAGAGATCTATAGGCTCCTGGGGCTCGGGGTAACCCGGGTAGAGCTGGGAGTCCAGAACGTCTACAACGATATCTACGAGCTCGTCAATAGGGGCCACACAGTTCAGGACGTGATGGATGCGACAAGGCTACTTAAGGACTTAGGCCTCAAGGTCTGTTATCACATGATGCCGGGTCTCCCCGGATCCAGCCCTGATAGGGATCTAGACGGATTTAGAGAGACATTGGAGAATCCGGCCTTCAAGCCAGACATGATAAAAATCTACCCTACACTGGTTCTCTGTGGGACCAAGCTCTACGATTGGTGGAAAGATGGATCCTATATTCCCCTCACGACAGCTCAGGCAGTGAAACTAGTTGCTGATATGAAGGAGTCTGTACCCCCGTGGGTCAGGATAATGCGAGTTGGGAGGGACATTCCAAGCACAATAATCAAAGCCGGTGTAGATAAGACTAACCTGAGACAGCTAGTACACGAGGAGCTAGATCGACGAGGAAAGCGATGCATCTGCATCCGCTGTAGGGAGGTAGGCCACAAGGATGGTGGGGACTATGTTCCTGAAGCTCTGGAAGTTAGGAAGCGGACCTATAAGGCTTCAGCTGGCATCGAGCACTTGATCTCCGTGGAAGAAATAGGAGGGGATATCCTCGTGGGATTCATCAGGCTCAGGATCCCCTCGGACAGCCCTCTTCAGCCTGATGAGGGGCCTTTATCAGCAATCATTAGGGAGCTCCATGTATACGGTCGGATGGTCCCCGTAGGCACCCGCATCGACTCGGGATGGCAGCACATGGGGTGGGGCAGGAGGCTACTTGAAGAAGCAGAGAAAGTCGTATTAGAGGAGCACGGTGTCAAGAAGCTATATGTGATGAGCGCCCTAGGAACAAAAGAGTACTACGCCAAGTGGGGATACACGAGGGACGGAGCCTACGTCTCTAAGCGCCTCCCTGAAAAGAACATATAATCCAAAACTCAAACATTCCCTCTTTCGTTCTCCCTCCTGCACGTGCGAACGGTCGTTCCTCCAATGGACTGGAAACGACCTAGGAACTTGGGCTAGATTAAATAGGATCTCTATACCCGTTACGCGCACGTTCAAAGCTAAAATATTAGGCCATTGTTAAAAAAGGGATTTAGAGTAGGCCTCTTTTAGCCATCCTTGCAAGTTGAGAGTCCGCCTTCATATAATCCTCCGTGGCTGCGTTGCAGACATCCTCAGCGGCCTGCTGAGCTTCCATGATCACCCTCCTCTCATCCATGGTGAAGACCTCCCGGTTTTCCATGATGACTCTCCCGTCGATGATCACGGTCTCCACCTCGTCGCCTCGGGCGCTATAGACTATGTTGGGGGTGATGTTCCTGACGGGGCGGGAGAGTACAGGAGTCATATGAGGAACCTTCAGGTCCAAGAGGATAAGGTCAGCCTTTTTCCCGGGCTCAAGGCTCCCGATGCGGTCTCCAAGACCGATGGTCTCGGCCCCCTCAATGGTGGCTATCCTAAGCATCTTCCAAGAGGGAAGAACAGTGGGGTCTCTGTGCCTAGACTTGTTAAGGAGAGCGGCAACTTTCATCTCAACCAGCATGTTGTGAGAGTTGTTACCGTTGGCCTGATCTGAGCCGATTGCAGCGCTCTTTCCCCCCAGCTTAATGTAGAGTGCGAGGGGTGGGGTGATCCCGTCGATGATAGCAATGCTCGTAGGGCAGCTCGCGTATCGAACGCCTCTGTCGGCTAGGATGGCAACCTCCTCGTCTGTGGTCTGATGGCAGTGGGCAGCAATGATAGTGTCGTCAAGGAAGCCGATATCATCAAGGTACTGGACTGTAGTGGTACCAAATCGGAGGTCGATCTGGATGGCCTCTCGCCCGCCCTGGGCTACATGGATATGACTCATCATCCCCCGACTGTTTGCTTCCTTTTTGACTCTGAGAAGCAGCTCCTTGCTCATCATGTCAGCTGCGTGAGGGCTGAACATGCAGGTGATCCGTCCTCCCTCTGCTCCGTGCCATTTATCGAGGAAATCAATGGCATTACGGAGTTTCCTCTCCCCAATGTCCTCGAAGAAGATGTAGGGCTCCCGAGCGTCTGGCCTCGAGCCGGCGCCGATCTCGTTGATTGTGTTCGCCATATGGGCCCTGACCCCAGAGGGGGCGAAGACCTTCTCTGCAACAGAGGTCAGGTCTCCCCCAATCTCCCCGATACATGTGGTCCCAGATAGGATCTCCTCCAGGACACCAAGGGCTGTGCCCCGGATTATGTGCTCAGGCTTTGTGTATTGAGTGAAAGGCGAGGCAGTCTTAAGCATCCACTCGATCTCAGGGACATCCTGCCCCATACCCCTCTTGATGGTGTTGGAAGTATGGACATGGGCATCCACAAACCCTGGGAGAACTGCCTTCCCCCTAGCATTAAAGACCTTCTCCGATCCTCGGTGTTCCTTTTCGAGATCCCTCGTCTTACCTACGGCGACTATCTGGTCCCCCACTATTGCGACAGCACCGTCCTCAACCATGCCTACCCCCTTACCGGTCATGGTAAGGATGAATCCATTTTTGATAAATATGCTCTCATATTTTTGTCCTGGCACCTTGAATCTTCTCGGTGTATTTTATCACCCTTCTTTACATCCCAGTAATAAAAAAGATTCTTGTTCAAGGGAAAAACTACTTCTAATCGACAAAAATGGAGCCACAGTTAATTTATTCAAATAGTTAATTAAAACTATGTTATAGTAGATTTAAAATCGCGCACCTGATAGACTAGATCGACTGCGTCACTATGAAGATATCAACCCCGATCAGGCTTTTCGTTGCGCTGATGCGCGGGAGAGATCGCGAGAAACTTGATCACTTTATTCTTCTAACCTAACCCGCCACATCGTACTAGATTCAAGAGAAAGTTTCTCCGAAGTATCCCTCAGATGCGGGAATATAGTGAAGCTCCGTCTATGGAGTAGAAGGACAAGTTCCCCAGTTGATGGGGGATCAAAGATAATTCAACTGCTGCCATGAATAATTTTATCACTTTCACCGGCAAGGTGAGATTGGTGAAATTATGGGAGGTTTGATGGCAGTAAGACTCACTTTCTCATCACTTAAGAACGCGGCAAAGATGATTAGGGATGGCAAAATAACATCCCTAGAGCTCACAGAGCACCTTGTCCGACGCATCGAGAAGCACAATCCGGCCATTAACGCCATCGTGACGTTCACTAAGGAGGAGGCTTTAGCCCAGGCAAAAGCTGCAGACGAGGCTTTCTCAAGAGGAGAATCCTTAGGTCCCTTCCATGGCGTCCCGATAACAATAAAAGACTGCTTTGAAGTTGCGGACGTTCGAACTACCGCCGGGGCGGAGAAACTCTCCGAATACGTCCCAAAGGAGGACTCGGCAACAGTATCCCGCCTAAGGGGTGCAGGCGCCGTGATATTGGGGAAGACTAATGTCCCCGTCTACGCCGGAGACTGGCAGAGCTACAACGAGATCTTTGGGACCACTAGCAACCCCTGGGACCTAGATATGACCCCAGGGGGATCCACAGGAGGCGGAGCAGCAGCAGTTGCCGCAGGACTTAGCTTCATCTCCCTGGGGAGTGACATTGGGGGTTCAATCAGGGTGCCCTCAATCTTCTGCGGGCTTTATGGTCACAAACCCACTATAAAGATCCTACCTTATCGTGGACACATTCCCCGGCGACACACTCCCCTCCTAACGGTTGCGGGACCCATTGCCCGGTGCCCCGAGGACCTCAAGTTGGCCCTGGAAGTGATGGGGGGACCAGATAGAGAGGAGGCTAGGGCATACAGTTGGGCACTGCCCACCTCAAGACATGGTTCCCTCTCGGAGTACAAGATCGGATACGTCCTAGACCACCCTAACTGCCCTTTGACCAAAGAGGTAAAAGAGGCCGTCAGGGTAGCAGTAGATAAATTGAGGGGGGAGGTTTCGACTCTAGAAGAGGGATGGCCGCAAGGAGTAGACCCCGTCAAGCAGTACATTAACTACAGGTTCCTCCATGCCTCAGTCTATGCTTCATTTCTCAAAGATGAGGAGTTCAATGAGCTAAAGGTGAGGGCCAAAGACCAGGACGGTAGCCACGAGGCCTTCATGGCCCTGGGGTGGACGGCGCCTATGAAGCTCTACCATAAGGCCATGGCAGACCGCGCGAAGGCCCAGGCCGCCTGGCAGAAATTCTTCGAGATTCATGACGTATTTCTCCTCCCCGCCTCTTTTACCACAGCTTTCCCTCATGATCACAGCGAACCACAGTGGCAACGGGAGATTCCTACTCCGGAGGGGCCAAGGACCTATGAAGATATCTACTTTTGGATCACTTTCGCCACTCTCACCGGGCTCCCTGCTACCGTAGCACCAATAGGATCCTCATCTTCCGGCTTGCCCATTGGCATCCAAATAATTGGGCCCTATCTAGAAGACGCCACCCCCATTGACTTTGCAACTAGGACAAAACGACTATTTGGGGGTTTCAAGCCACCAGCCGGCTATGAGGAATAGGTCTCTCAACAAACCTTTTCCCCTACCAGATATTGCCGGTCGCGCAGACCCTCTGAAAAATTAGGAATGGGTAGACGAATCGAATAAAAGGAATAAGTCATTGGAAACGCGCGCGATAAAGATTGAATAAACAAAGAAGACTATGTGCATTACGCGCGTGATATTACTTCGCCTTTGTCAGAGGACAGAGAGTTGAATTTAGATTGAAAATCGATTTGTTCCCTCATATTTCCGTGCACTCGTTTTTTTATGATTATTGCGCGAGATAGGCTGACATCAGGCCAATTATCCCTCGGGGAGACCTAGCTATGACCTTCGTAAGGGTTCTAACCACCGATGTGCCATTCGCGAGGTTGAGCACGTCCTCGTTGGTTATGACATTCGCGAGGGTGTTCAGATTCTCATCTGAGAACTTGTCTAACATCTCAACAACCTTTCGGCTGTTCCTGATCCTCTCTCCCCAGTAGCTATTGAACTGGTTCTCGTATTCAGAGAGTCTCTCCGCAGAGACGTTTCCCTCCTCCACAGCCTTAGCCGCGACCTCTCCGGCCATTTTCCCGGACTCTAACCCGGAATGGATGCCTGCCCCGGTGGTGGGTATAAGCTGGCCTGCCGAGTCTCCGGTGAGCATCAGTCCGTCGCTAACGGCTCTTTCGAGTGCACCGGAAACGGGGCAGATGCCCCCATTCACCAGCTGTATCTCAGCGTCTTTGAAGCGTGGGTCGTTCGCGACAAACCGTTTAAGGTATTTTATGGGTGATTCGGTATGGATCTTGCGTACTCCGAGGCCTACATTGGCCACCTCGGCTGACTTTGGGAAAACCCAAGCGTATCCTCCCGGGGAGATCTCTCTTCCGAGGTAGAACTCATTAACCCCTGGATCTTCGAGTTTGAGGCCTCCAAGCTTATATTGAGCGCATGTAACGACATCAGGGAACCATTCACCGAGGCCGGCCTTCCTTCTGACCATGGAGGCATGCCCATCCGCTCCGATGACTACCTTTGCAGATATTTCGAACTCCTCCTCTTTTGAGACTGCCTTCACACCCACAGCGATTCCATCTTTTTGGATCAAATCGGTGGCTTTAGTACTAGTGAAAAGATCAACCCCCGCATCAACCGCTATTTCTGCCAGTAGGCTGTCAAAGACCTCCCTATTGAGGGTGTAACCTTTCCAGTTTTTGGTTGTAAGTTCGAGATAGTTTCTGTTGGGAGCAAAGACTTTCGCCCTAGTTATCTCCTGGCAGACGACAGGAGGCTTCGGTTCAATCCCCGCGTCCTTAAGGCCTCCTAAGCTGAGACCTTCCGCGCAGTAAATGGGATGCCCCACTCTTTGATGCTCCTCAAGAAGAATTGTGGAGGCTCCGTTCTCCGCTGCAACTCGTGCAGCGAGGCTCCCAGCAGGCCCGGCTCCTACAACTACGATATCACATTCTATTGATCGCATGGCAAATCATCCACAGACCCAAGATAGGAAGTATATTATATTATCGACCTAAAACCTTGTTAGCGGCTATGTCAATGTCTCTAGCTTTCACGGTTTTGCGACCGGCGTGTCGAGCGTAATCGATGGCCTCCTGAGCTACCTTAACACCGATTTCCTCTAAGGCTCTTCCCAAGGCTGTGGCGCTCTCCTCACTTACCCGTGCTGCTCCTGCCCGTTTAATCAGCTTATGCATCGGCGCAACCTTAATTTCGTTCGTCATTTGAGACCCTTCTATTTTTATGTTTTTTCTTGGGAAATATTTAATTCTTTCGCCCATTTTCCCAAGGAGGCTCAGGTAAAGGCTTCTTTCATAAAGACATATCCCCATAGGAAGTTATCGAACATAAGAGCCCCAATAAAGAAAATTAATCCTATCTGATTTTTCTAATACAATTCATGGATTAAATGCATAGTCATTCATGCCTGTGAGGAGGATTACCTTATTTAATCAGGATCGCTACTTTAATTTTTGAAAGTGTTTCTTTACCCATTGTCTATGTTTGTGGCGAGAAGAACTCGAATCAAACGGTAATCTTTAAAACCCGGGGAGGTTTCCATATCTCCGCACAACCCGGATATCTACCAAGGTGACTAAATTGGGTAAAGTACGGACAGAAATGATCAAACGGATCAGCCATAAACTCGTCGATAATTACGAGAGGAGTTTCACAACGGAGTTTGAGCCGAATAAGCAGTTCCTCAAAGAGATCGGCTTGGATGTATCCAAGAAGCTGAGAAACAAGATCGCCGGCTACGTGACCAGGATTATGACGATCGAGGCGACCCTAGAGATCTAAGTTCTTTTGATGGAACGGTCTTTATCATTTCATTCATCATACATATAACTACAAGAGCCTAATTCTCTTGAACAATGTGATCTCCTCCCGTCCCGTTTCATATACCATTAATGGTGACGGAATCCAACTAGATATCGCCTTAGTCGAAATCAATAAATTACTTCTCCACGAGGAGACGATCCAAAAAAACGTGGATGAGCTTTTCGCGGAGATCGAAAGAACTGGAATCCTAAAGTCTCCTGTCATCGTGGGCAGGGAGTTCCTTGTGGTCCTCGATGGTATGCACAGGGTAGAGGTCTTAAAAAATATGGGCTGCAGGTTCATGTGTGTCTGCCTCGTTGATTATATGAGCCCAAGGATCAAGATTGACCGCTGGTGTAGGGTCGTCTTGTCTCAGATACCTATTGAGGAGATAATTACCGACTTTGGAGATCTCGGAGTCGTCACCAGAACGGTAAGTTCTGCCAGCGAAGGGGAGAGTCTTATGCTGATGTTAGAGGAGGGCTACTACAAGGTGACGACTCATGAAAATGGGATCATCTCAGGTTTTGCGACTGTAACCAACATAGAAGCATGGCTGCGCCGGAAAGGTCACACTATACGCTACGAGACGGAGAGGGACGCTACTAGGATGCTTAAACAACGTGAGGCAGGATTCGTGCTTTGCCCTCCCGCTATCCAAAAAAAACATGTCATCGAGATAAGTATATCGGGGAGTGTATTCCCTCCGAAGGCGACACGCCATATCATCCCGGCACGCCCCTTCGGTATTGATGTACCTATTGAACTTCTCAAGGACAAAGTGATCAGCATTGCAGAAGCAAACCGCCAACTATCAATATTGCTTGAGAATAAGTCCATACGGAGAATTCCTCCAGGTTACCGATGGGGCTCCCGCCGCTATGAAGAAGCAATCTATCTATTCAAGTAAATCAATAGAAAATTAGCGCATATAGCGTCATAACTGAAACCAATCCAGCCCAATGAAGAAAGAGACTACCTTGGAATAGTCGCATCCATACGAAACACTTGAAAGCCACCGATAAGTACACAATTCGAACTAATATGGCGCGAGATCCGATATGTGGGATGACCGTGAACGAAGAGACGGCCAAATGGACCAGCGAACACGAGGGAAAAAGATACTTTTTCTGCAAAGAAAGGTGCAAACTCTCTTTCGAGAAAGCCCCCTCAAGATTTGTTAAATAGCACTCTAAGGGACTGTGACACTCTTCGCTAAGTTCCGGGGCATGTCGGGATCCAGATCCTTCTGAACAGCCAAGTAGTACGAAAACAGCTGGAGAGGCACCACATATGGTATCGGCGAGAAAATGTCCTTTATCCCCTTGGGCATTTCGATAACGTCGTCGGAAAGACCTATGATCTCATGATCCCCCTCCTCACACACCGATATAATCCGGGCTCCTCGAGCCTTCATCTCCATGATGCCTCCCACGATACCCTTCCGAGATTCCCCCCTCGGGCAAAGGAATATCACGGGGACCCCCTCCTCAATAATGCTTATGGGACCATGCTTGCTCTCACCCGCCGGGTAAGCAAGGGAGGGCACATATGTGAGTTCGAGGAGCTTCAGCCTTGCTTCGAGGGCTGTCGAAGAGCTTATCCCCCTCCCGAGGAACACGAAAAGCTGTTCCCCCCCGTATTTATCAACGAGGTCCATGACGTGCGTCTTGTTTCGGTTAAGCGTCTCCTCCACCACATCGGGGATCCTTAGAAGGTTCTCCCTGAAGTCGTCTCCCTCGTCCTGAGATATTTTTCCTTTCATCAGAGCTAGTCTAAGAGCTAGCTGGGCGAGAACCATGAGCTGGGAGGTGAAGGTCTTGGTGGCGGCGACTCCAATCTCTGGGCCCGACTGCTGTATAATATAGGCCCTGGATACCCTGGTAAGAGTTGACCCTACGGAGTTGGTGATGCCGAGGACAGTGCTCGCCTTCATCCTGGCATAGTCAATAGCCTTCAATGTATCATATGTCTCACCTGACTGGCTCACACAGAGAACGACGGAATCAACTCCAACGGATGATCCGTACTGCTCGATAAACTCTGAAGAGATAGCGGGGAAGGCAGTTATCCGGGCGAGCCTAGAGAACATATAGGAGGCTGCAATGCATGAGTGATAAGAGGTACCTGCAGCTAAAAGGAAAACCTCCCTCCCCCTATCAAGGAGTGCTGTGAGGAGACCCAAGTATTGTGGTTGAAGCCTCAGAGCACCTCTAAGGCTGGTAGGCTGCTCATTGATCTCCTTTATCGTGAAGTGGGGGTAGCCATGCTTCTCGGCCATCTCCTGGGACCAGGTGATCTCCTCAAGGCTCCGCTCCACAACGGTGCTGTCACTCACCAGCCGGATCTCG
>Ga0187827_10007233_pt1 | contig 12427 bp, 10 predicted proteins | sample ETNtaG_39_FD_167969 | JGI IMG/M metagenome (GOLD analysis project Ga0187827, IMG submission 167969) | Marine microbial and viral communities from oxygen minimum zone, Eastern Pacific Ocean - ETNP2014_SV_150_PacBio MetaG (Illumina Assembly) | ecosystem: Environmental > Aquatic > Marine > Hypoxic... | reverse complement strand
TCCCTTCAGCTTTCAATTCTTCACTCGTCTTGCCGCCGTGTTTGCGGAGGAGGTCACTCGACCACTTTGACGCGGTAGAAGATTTTCGGGGGATCGTGATCCCTCTCTTCATCAAACCGAACCGCAGTGCCTGTCCCGGTGTAAATTCATCGACTTGGAGCAGGGGTCCAACTCCTTTGAGCAGTGCTCAAGGTCGTGTGTTTTCCGGAAACTACTCCCGTTTTGGTTCCGATCGGAGTAGCGGTGATTTACTTTTTTTCCAGGACCACGGCTTGGTCTCTGGCGAAAAGGCTGCGTTACTGAGTCAGTTCAGCCAAGCGGACGCAGGCGGCTTCGTGTTCGTCGTTTTTCAGCGACTCGAAACTTGGCCATGCGGCTTGGCAGCGTTCCTCCCCATACGGGCAGCGTGGGTGGAAGGTGCAGCCGCTGGGTGGGTTGAGCGGCGATGGTGGATCTCCGGGAAGCAGGATACGTTTGCGAGTACTCTCGCTGTCGGGGTCGGGCATTGGCACTGCGCTGCAAAGCGCCTTGGTGTAAGGGTGCTGCGGGTGCTCGAACACTTCCGTCGCCGGGCCTATCTCGACGATGCGGCCGAGGTACATCACGGCGATGCGGTCGGAGATATGTTTCACCACCGACAGGTCGTGTGAAATGAAAATCATGGTGAGTTCCATCTCGCGGGTGAGGTCGCTGAGGAGGTTCAGAATCTGCGCCTGGATGGAGACGTCGAGTGCGGAGACCGGCTCATCGGCGATGATGAGCTTGGGCTCGACGGCCAGCGCGCGGGCGATGGCGATGCGCTGGCGTTGGCCACCTGAAAACTCGTGCGGATATTTTCTCATGAACCGCGCAGCCAGGCCGACTTTTTCCATCAACGCGCCAACCGCGCCGGCCAGGTCGCCCTTGGGCACTTTGCGGTGTGCCTGAATCGCCTCGGCGAGCATGGAATAAACGGTCATACGCGGGTTGAGCGAGGCGTATGGATCCTGAAAAATCATCTGGAAATCAGCACGCGCGGATCGCAGTTCCCTGCCGTCCAGATCGGTGAGGGTTTGATTGCCGAGAGTGACGGTGCCCTCGGTGGGCTTGATGAGTTGCAGGACGGTGCGGCCCAGGGTGGATTTGCCGCAGCCGGATTCGCCGACGAGGCCAAGCACCTCGCCCTTGGCCAAGTGCAGCGAGACGCCGTCGACCGCCTTGACCGTGCCGGTGACTTTGCGGAACAGGATTCCTTTCTCCACCGGGAAGTGGGTCTTCAAGTTGTTAATCTGGAGATAGGCGTCGCTCATCAGTCACGGCTTGAGGTTTTCGCGTTGCACACGCAGGCAGGCAGTGGTGTGCGCCTGGCCAATGTCCTGCAGAGTCGGCGGCTCGCTGGTGCAGAGGTCGGTGGCGTGTTCGCAGCGCGGTGCGAACGAGCAACCGGCGCTTGGCTTGGACATGTCCGGCGGCATGCCGGGGATGGTGTAGAGTTCCTTGCCCTTGGCCTGCAGCGCGGGGATGGAGTTTTGCAGGGCGCGATTGTACGGGTGTTGCGGGTTGTAAAAGATATCCTTGGTCGAGCCGGACTCGACGATTTTGCCGCCGTACATGACGTTGATGCGGTCACAGAAACCGGAGACAACGCCCAAGTCGTGCGTGATGAGGATCACCGCCGTGCCGAGTTCTTGCTGCTCCTTCTTGATCAGTTCCAGAATCTGCGCCTGCACGGTGACGTCCAGCGCGGTTGAGGGCTCGTCGGCAATCAGGACATCCGGCTTGGTGATCAGCGCCATGGCAATCATCACGCGCTGGCGCATGCCGCCGGAGAACTCGTGAGGGTAGCCTCGGATTCGGCTGGCGGCATCCTGGATGCCAACGGCGTCGAGCATATCGAGTGCCTGTATTTTGGCGGATGCCTTGTCGGCCAAGCCGTGAATGAGCAGCGGTTCGATGAGTTGATCCTCGATGCGAAGATACGGATTGAGCGACGTCATCGGATCCTGAAAAATCATCGCGATGCGCCGTCCCCGGATCGATTGCAGCTCCTTTGGGGAACAGTGGAGCAGGTCGGTGCCATCGAAGTGGGCGGTGCCCTTCTCGATGCGTCCCGGCGGCTGCGGGATGAGGCCCAGCATCGACATGCAGGTGACGGACTTACCCGAGCCGGACTCTCCAACGATGCCCAGCGTCTCGCCTTTCTCGAGCTGGAACGACACGCCGTCCACCGCCCGCACCACGCCGTTGCGCGTGTGGAAGTAGGTCGTGAGATCGTTGACGTCGAGCAGCGGCATTTTCAGTGGTTCAATCTTTTGAGGTCTTGGGATCGAGGGCGTCCCGGAGGCCGTCGCCGACGAAGTTGAACGAAAAGAGTGTTATTGCAAACAGGGCGCCGGGGAAAACGAGCATCCACCACGCTTCACGCATCCGGTCGGCTCCGTCCTTGATGAGCAGGCCCCAAGACGGGGTCGGCGGCTGCACGCCCAGCCCGAGGAAACTCAGGAACGCCTCGAGCAGCATCACTGCCGGGATGGTCAGTGTCGTGTAAACGATCACCGGGCCGAGGACGTTGGGCACCATGTGGCGAAAGATGATGCGCCGCGTCGGCAGGCCAAGCGAGATGCACGCCTCGATGAATTCCTGCCGCCGCAGGCTCATCACCTGGCCGCGGACGATACGTGCCATGGTCAGCCACTCCACCGCGCCGATGGCGACGAAGAGCAGCAGCATGTTCCATTGGCCGGAGATGGAGAATTCGGAGCCGCGGGCCGCGAACCAAGCATCGATCGAGTCGCCTAGGTCTTTCGCGAACACCATGAGCAAAATAACGAAGATGACGAATGGCAGCGAGTAGAGGATGTCCACCAGGCGCATCATCACGCTGTCCACTTTTCCGCCGAAGTAACCGGAGATGGTGCCGTAGCCAATGCCGATGGTGAGTGAGACAAAGGTCGCAACCAGACCGACTAACAGCGAGATTTGGCCGCCCTTGATGATGCGGCCAAGCTGGTCCCGGCCAAGGTGGTCAGCGCCAAGGGGATAGTCGTCGCCGGGCGGTTCCAGTTTATCCCCGAGTGTCGTATTCGTGTAGTAATCGCCCTCGAGAAAAAACGGTCCCATGAACGACAGGCCGGAGAGCAGCAGGATGAACACCCCGCCGGCGAGTGCCATCTTGTTTTTGCGCAGCCGATGCCAGGCGCCAACCCACAACGACTCACCCTTCTCGACGGTGTCGGGAGCGTCTGGCCTGGTGGGGGTGTCGTTCATCAGCTAGTCAAACTTTAGTTTCGGGTTGAGGGTGACCTGCAGGATGTCGACAATGAGATTAAGGAGAATGATCAGCGTCGCATAAAACATCACTACCCCTAGCACGAGTGTGTAGTCGCGGTTGAAGGCGCTTTTGACGAAGTCTTGGCCAAGGCCGGGGATGGCAAAAATGGTTTCGATTACGAATGACCCGGCGATCAACCCGGCGACGGCCGGTCCCATGAAGCTGATCACCGGCAGCAGTCCGCCGCGAAGCGAGTGCTTGAGGATGACCCGCAGGCCGGAGGCGCCCTTGGCCTTGGCCGTGCGGATGTAATCCTGCGTGAGGATATCAAGCATACCGCCACGCGTGAGCCGTGAAATGTACGCCGCGTAAAAGAACCCAAGCGTTACCGACGGCAGCACCATGTCGCTGGCAAAAAACTGGTCGCCACTGAACCCGCCCCAGCCGGTGGCCGGGAACCACCCGAGCTTTAGCGAGAAAACCAGCATGAGCAGCGGCCCCATTACGAATGTCGGCAGGCAAATGCCGATCATTGCAAGCGACGAGGGGATGTAGTCGATGTACGTGTTGGGGCGCAGCGAGGCGATGACTCCGAATAAAATACCCAGGCTAAGCGCGATGCACATCGCAAAGAAGCCGAGCTTGGCCGACACGGGGAATTTTTGGCTGATGATCTCGCCGACGGTGCGGTTCGGGTACTTGAACGACTGCAGGGTGGGCAGGTGGGTGATGTACTGGATGAATTGCTTGTGCAGTGGTTGGTCGAGGTTGAACTGCTTGTTCAACAGTTCGCGAACCTCGGCTGTCACCTGTTTGTCCTCATCGAACGGCCCACCCGGGGCCAGGCGGCACATGAAAAACGTCATCGCGGCCACACAGAGCAATACCGGGATGGTTTCCAGTACACGGCGGAGGATGAACTTGAGCATCAGGTCAGCGCTTGGCCAGGCGGGTGGGTGCCGGCGTTACTCGTCGGCCTTCACCTCGAGGTCAAGATGTTTCCACGGATGGTGGTCGAGCACGTTCGCGTGCCAGTTTTTGACGGCGGGATTCAGCGCGTACACGCGGGTGTAAATATAGATAGGCAGGACAGGCAGCTCGTCCATCAGGATTTCCTCCGCCTGTTGGAACAACTCCAGTCGGGCTTCTGGGTCCTGCGTGACAGCTGCCTTGCGGATCAGTGCGTCATAATCGTCCCGAGCCCAGCCGGTTTGATTTTGCTGACTCCACGAGGTCCACATGTCGAGGAAGGTGTTCGGGTCGGGGTAGTCGCCCGTCCAGCCAGCACGGCTGATCTGGTAGTCCATTTCACGCTGGCGATCGAGGTACACTTTCCATTCCTGGTTTTGCAGCGTGATGTTGATGTTCAGGTTTTTCTTCCACATTTGCTGGATGGCCTCGGCAATGATGCGGTGTCCCTCGGTGGTGTTGTAGAGGAGTTCTAGCGACGGGAAGCCCTTGCCGTCCGGATAGCCGGCCTCGGCGAGCAGTTGCCGGGCTTTCTCGACGTTTTCCTCGATCCGTGCCCGCGCCGTGTAGCCGGCGACACCCGGTGGGGTGAAAAACAGTGCCGGCATCTGTTCTCCCTTGGTCACGTTTTCCGTGATGCTGCCACGATCAAGTGCCATCGCCAGGGCCTTGCGGACACGGACGTCATCACACGGTTTCTTCGTGACGTTGAACCGGTAAAAGTAGGAGGCCAAGTGCGGCTTGATGCGCAGCTCGTCGGGGTGTTCCTTCTTGTAGGTGGCGATCTTGTCGATGTGCAGGCTGTATATGTTGTGCAGTTGGCCGCCACGAAAGGCGTTTTCCTGCGTGGTCTCCAGTTCAATGGGATAGAAGTGAATCTCGTTGAGCTTGGTCGTTTTGGCGTCCCAGTAATCGTGGTTTTTCTCCACGACAATCTTCCGGCCAAGGCGCCACGACTTCAACCTGAAGGCGCCATTGCTGACGAAATTCTCCGGCTTGGTCCAGCCGCTGCCGCGCTTGGTCAGGCCGCCGTGTTTCTCGATCGTCGCGATGTGCACCGGAAACCAGGTGTAATGATTGAGCAGTGAAAGAAAGTAGGGAGTGGGGGAGTTGAGCGTGATCTCCAGCGTCCGCTCGTCGATCGCCTTGACGCCAACCTGCGAGAAGTCCTTGAGCTTGCCCAAGCTGTAATCTTCAGCTCCCTTCATCACGAACAACATATAGGAATACTTCGAGGCCAGCGCCGGCGTGAGGATGCGCTTGAACGACTGTACAAAGTCGTTCGCTGTGACCGGGTCACCGTTCGTCCACTTTGCATTCTCTCGCAGGTGAAATGTGTACACTGTGCCGTCATCGGAAACCTCCCACCTCTCCGCCGTGCCTGGCACGGGGTGCAGATCAACCGGGTCTTCCGCAACCAATCCCTCCGTCAATGCAACGATGATGTGATGCTCCGGCACACCGGTGACCACATGGGGGTCAATGTCCTCCGGTTCCGTGCCGACCGTGATATTCAGCACCTTGCCACCACCTTGGTCAACCGGCTTGGCACCGGGACCGCAACCCACCAACGCACCGGCCAACAGGCCAAGCGCACCACAGGCGATGATTCGATTTGTCATTGCAGAAAAATGAACGTTCAACAGGCAGTTAAAGGACAAGAGTACGGCCAGACGAAACGCCGGACAGATTTGACGCTTGGCCAAGCGAAAGTCAATGCCACTCGCCGGTGGGCCGTCCCGATTCCCGGCATTGAAAAAAACGCTCGGCTTGGCAGGATGCCCTCGTCTTGAAAGCATGGAGTCATGAGCGGCGCACTCACCGAACCTGAAATACAGGACGCCTTGGCCAAGCTGCCCGGCTGGGCGTTTGCCGATGACAAGATCAGCAAAACCTACCGGTTTGCCAGCTTCACCGAGGCCATCGGCTTCATCACTGAAATGGCCTTCGCCTGCGAGAAGGCCAACCACCACCCGGATCTGTCCAACGCCTACAACACCGCCACCATCAGCCTCTGCACCCACGATGCCGGGAACAAAGTGACCGAAAAAGATGTCAATTTGGCCGGTGAGATCGAAAAACTGGCCGAAAAAAGAGCCTGACAGGCAACGATTTAAGTTGATTTCAGACTGTTTTCAGGGCAATTATGGGCCTTGCGACAGTCATTAGGCGGGTCTGTTCAAAAAAAAATGAAAAAAAGTTGCGAAAAAGGGGTTGACTCCCCGGGGTTCACCTGCCAAATTCGCTGCGCATACGGAAACTATTCCAAAAAAATGAGAACAAAAGCACTAATACTAACAGCATTTGTCGGCGCGTTGGGAATCGCTGGAGCTTCGGCTCAGGTTTATTCTGTCAATGCGGTGGGTTATGTCAACAAGAGCATCCCGGTGGGATTCTCAATCATTGCCAATCCCCTTAACAACGGTGAAAACAAGATTTCTGCCGTATTCGGAGCCAATCCTGGTTCGTTGACCGTTTATCGTTTCGGTGACGCTGGTTTCTCCATCAACTCCTACGACACTGACTTTGAAGAGTGGGAAAATGGCGATGCCGTGGTCGCGCCGGGTGAGGGTTTCTTCGTCCTGAACGGTGGTGCTGATGCCGTGAACATCACGTTCGTGGGTGAGGTTCCCCAGGGTGATCTCAGCAATGCGATCCCGCAGGGTTTCTCCATTCGGAGTTCTCAGGTTCCGCAGGCTGGTGAATTACAAGCTGATCTCGGTTTCCCGGTTGACGGCGCTCCGACTGTATATCAGTTCGACAACGCCACCGGTTACAAGATCAGTTCGTATGATTCTGATTTTGAAGAGTGGGATTCAGTGCCTTCAGTAGGTGTTGCAGAAGGTTTCTGGGTACTGAACGCCAGCGCAGGTAATTGGACTCGTTCGTTCAGCACATCTGAATAAACCGTTAAATAATTTCTGGTACACTAACCAAACCAAGAGAAAAAATGAAAAAATTAGCACTATTATTCGCATGCACGGTAATTGCTGTATCTGTAATCGCGCAAGGTACTGTCAACTTCACAAATCTGAAGCCGACGAAGCAGATCATTAACGATGCTGATGGCAACAAACTTGAGGGTGCATTTGCCCAGTTGTATGCTGGCCAATCAGCTGACAGTCTGTCCGCGGTGGGTAGCCCTGTTGCCTTCTATACAGGCAATAAGGCCGGCTACTTCAGCGGTGGTGCTGTTGATGTTGGATTCAACGGCGCAGGCTTCTTTCAGGTAAAAGCCTGGCAGGGTGGTGATTCATTTGAAGGGGCCCTCGTTAGTGGCGCATCTAATGTGTTTGGCCTGACTCCTGGCGATTCGACCGCAAGCCCTCCGGGTTTGCCGGCTGACTTGGCAGGTTTGGAAGCTTTCAGCCTCACGGTGATTCCCGAGCCGGGCACCATCGCGTTGGCTGTGTTGGGACTGGCCGCATTCTTTGTGCGCCGTCGCAAATAATTAGTTGGTGTGTTCTCATTAAGCCGCCCGTAAGGGCGGCTTTTTTTTTTCTTTAGTTTGGTTTTGAATTCTCTTACTTGAACAATTCAATAGTGACTGATGTAAAGCAAAAGATTCGTTATCTGCGAGAATGTTATTCTTCAGACAGTAGTGGGATTGAAATATTGAATGTATTCTCACGCTCAGTTGAACATCGGATATTCATTGAAGGTAAGAATGACTTGGCGTTCGATGGAGACCACCAAATCCCATTGGATAAAGATGCAGGAAGTGCAGCACATGAGGCCGCAATAGTGTATGAACGTGAGAAGGAACTTATTTATGCATCGGTATTCATAGCGGGAAAGAATCCAGAAACGACTGAAAAAACCGTTTCCCCCTTAGTGTTGTTTCCTGCTAAAATTGAAAAGATTTCTGATTTTCCATTTCTTTCTTTTGATGCAACAAACTTCAGAATTAACTATGGATTAATTAAGAGAATCATTGTAGACGATGAAAAGAGTTCGCTTCTGCACGAGCAAATCTTTGAAGCAGTGGCAGATGGCCTTTTCAGGCCGGAGGGAATTGCTGCAATAGTCGATTCCTTCAAACATTTTGCCAGTGATATCGATGTGTCACAAATGATTTTCTTCCCACATGCGATAGCTTCAACAGCTTTACGAAAGCAAGCAGTTAACGAGGGTTTAAAGGTATTACCAGCAGGTTGTGTTGCTTTAATCAAGCGCTCCATTGAGCGTCGTGGTATTTTGGAGGAACTTGCCACCATGTCTGAAACGAATAAGTTTTCCAGACCAATTTGTGAACTTTTGAGTGTGACTGGGCTGAATGATCGTACAAGAGAAAAGAAAACAAAGTTGGAAAAAATACCAGCAGTTTTAAGTGTTCCTCAAAGCAACATTTTAAAATCCTGTGCCCAAAACCCAGTGACATTGGTGGTTGGACCTCCTGGAACAGGAAAATCGTACACAATTGCCTGTATGGCGTTGGAGCATATGGCGAGAGGAAAATCGGTATTGATTGCTTCAAGAAAAGACCATGCAGTGGATGTAATCGGACAAAAGATTGAAACACTCTCTGGTGACAAATCGAGCGTTATTCGTGGAGGGAGAAAGAAATATTTGTCCGAATTGAAAACTAGGTTACAAGCGATTTTGAGCGGTATGCGAGGCAGGAAGAAAGCTGTAACATTGCAAGGTTACGGTGAGCAGCAGACAATCAAACTAACTCAATCCATAGAAAGTATTGAGAGAAACCTCAAAATATCTGAATCAGTTTTCGGCAAGCGATCTGAACAGGAGAAAGAGTATGCCAACATTCAAAGAAAATTGTCCGAAGGTGGATTTCAGTTGATTAGCAAGATCAGATTGTTTCTCCTTCAGCATAGGATTAATTCCAGAAAAGAATCTTTTGGCGCATTAATCAAATCGATCGAACACCAAATTGACATTAGGAATCGGGATGTAATCAAACGAATTGCAATAAGAAAAGACGCAAGAATTCATGAGGTGCTTGCGACTAATCGAAGGACATTGATGGACTTCCTTAAATCCCTCAGAGCCAGAACAGGGGCGAAGCAGCGCGATATACTTTCAAAACTGGATATCGGGATGATCTTGAAAACGTTTCCTGTTTGGATGTCTAAGAATTCGGACGTTCACGATAACATGCCGCTTATTTCAGAAATGTTCGATTTGGCAATAATAGATGAAGCAACTCAATGTGACATTGCGAGTTGTCTTCCTGTCCTGCAACGGGCCAAGCGGGTTGCTATTGTTGGAGATCCAAAGCAACTGCGACATGTCTCTTTTCTTGCTAGAAGCAAACAAACCATGCTGGCCTTGAAAGAAGGACTGGGTACGGAAGTTGCAGATCAATTGGATTACCGCTCCAAGAGTATTCTTGATCTTGCAGAGGAAACGATAACTGAACAACAACGAGTCCAATTTTTGGATGAACATTACCGGAGTCGTCCAGATATCATTCAATTCAGTAATCGGCATTTTTACAACGGTTCACTTCGTATTATGACGCAAAATCCGGAGTTGGTCCGATTCCGAAATATCCAAGTAATTCAGTGTAATGGTGTTCGAGAAAAAAATGGCATCAATAGAAATGAATCTGAGAAACTATTAAAACTCATTCGGGACACAGTTGAATCTCAAAGTCACTTAGAGTCCGAGTACTTGCAAAGTATCGGTGTAACCACACCGTTTAGGCATCAGGCTGATTATCTCGGAGAGTTGATTCTCCGTGAAATACCCATTGAGGCAATCCAAAAACATAAAATCTTAGTTGGTACGCCTCATTCATTCCAAGGAGAAGAGCGCGATATTATGTGTCTTTCATTTGCGTTGGATGAGAAATCGTCCGCTACTGCGTTTCGATATATGAATCAACCAGATGTCTTCAATGTCATGGTTACTCGAGCGAGAGTTCAGCAGGTCGTCTTTCTTTCTATTGGAGAGGGCGATTTAAGCAAAAACTCATTGCTAGCTTCCTATTTGTTGTATTTGAGAGGTTATTATCAAGAACCTACGTGTGGACGGTTATCTCAGCTTCCTGATTCCGCTCACCCAGTGTATGATGCATTAAATAAAGCCGGATATAAGGTGTGGCCGTCGTTTGATGTGGCTGGTCTGGAAATGGATTTTGTAATTCAAAAAAAGGGGAGAACATTGGGGCTTGATTTAATCGGTTTTCCCGGCCGATTCGAGGATGCGTTTAGTTTGGAGCGATATAAAATGTTGAAGCGTGCCGGGATGCGAATCTTCCCCTTGGCTTATTCCGAGTGGGAGAGGTCTCAACAGGAATGTTTGGCTGCGGTTCAAGATTTTTAGGTTATTTAAATTTACTTAGTTAATTTCAAAGAAACAGGCAATATCCTCATAAGTTTCAAAAACTTGATTTGCGCCTACTCGGCCAAGCGCTTTGGCCTTAAATGTATTCGTAATGGCCAAAACGGTCATTCCAGCAGCCTTCCCGGCCAAAACACCAGAAACGGTGTCTTCAATCACACAGCACTTGGCGGGTTCAACGCCCAGACGCTTGGCCGCCAGCAGGAAGATGTCCGGGGCGGGCTTGGGTTGCTCCACATCCTCTGAACTGACGGTGCACCGGAAATAACGGCGCAAGTCGCGCATCGCCAATACCTCGTCAATAATGCGATGCGCGGAGCCGGAACCAACCGCAAGCGGAAACCGATTGGCCAGGCGCTGCACCAACTCCGGCACACCGTTGAAGATGGGCTGCTTGTCGCGCAGGAGCTGAATCAGTCGCTCCTCCCTGAGTCCGATGAGTTCCTCGATGGGTTGTGGGGGATGATGCTTTTCGATGAAAGTCTCCCAAAGGACGCGGTCGGATCGTCCGTAAAAATCGGGGAAGTGCATCCCGTGGCAATCCTCGTATCCCATTTCCTTCCAAATCTCAAGGAAGGACCGGTCATGGTATGGCTCGCTGTCAACGATCACGCCGTCCATGTCGAAAATCACAGCATCAAACTGATTCATTTTTCCCTCCCAAATCGGTTTGGCTCAATGGTCAAGTACCCGATCTCGTAGTTTTTTGAGTACTTTCATGCTGCTGTTTGGATCGCGACCAAACTGGTCGTGCAGCTTGTTGTATTCTCGGTATAGCTGGTCGTAGGTTTTCTTGTTCCTGACGTTCGGCCGGTAAATCTTCCGCCGCACTCGCGCCATCTTCCGGGCTGCTTGGCCAATGTCGCTGTAAACTCCGGCGGCCACAGCCCCGTACATCGCAGCCCCAAGCGCGCTGGCCTGTTCACTGGCGGCAATCCTGATTGGCCTTCCGGTGACGTCGGAATAAATCTGGAGCATCAGCGGATTCTTTACCGCCAACCCACCGCAGGCATAAAGTTCATCGATCGCAACTCCCTGCGACGTGAATGCCTCGATGATCTGTCGCGTCCCGAACGCCGTCGCCTCAAGCAATGCCCGGTAAATCTCATGCGGGCGGGTGGCCAGGGTTTGACCAATCAGCAAGCCGCTCAAGTCGGCATCGACCAGCACCGAGCGGTTTCCGTTCCACCAATCCAGTGCGAGCAGTCCGCTCTCAGCCGGCTTCAGCCTGGCTGCCTGTGACTCAAGGTATTGGTAAATGTCCTGCTTGGCCTGCTTCGCCGCCTGGCCAAGCTCGGCGGGGATACCGTTTTGCACGTACCAGGCAAACACATCACCCACGCCGGATTGCCCCGCCTCGTAGCCCCAAAAGCCGGGAATCACGCCGTCCTGCACCACACCGCAAATGCCTTCCACCGGTTTTTCGCGCTTGGCCGCGAGCAGGTGGCAGGTGCTGGTGCCCATGATCATCACGAGCTTGCCGGCACCGGTGACCGTGCAGGCGGGTACGGCGGCGTGGGCGTCAATGTTTGCCGCGGCAATTGGAGTGCCGGCGCGGAGGCCCATCGCCTTGGCCATGGTGGGTGTGAGTTCGCCTGCCTTGCTGCCGAGCGCGATGACCTCACTCTCCAGTTTTTCCGCCACGACGTTGGCCATCTTGGCATTCAGCGACTTGAAGAATGCCTTGCCGGGGTAGGTCCATCCACCGCGCTTTGCACGGCTCACGTGCATCGCCTTGAAGCCGGCAGCGGAAAGGCTGCGCTTCTCCCTGCCGATGAGCTGCCAGACGAGCCAGTCCCCGGTCTCGACGAAACGCTCGGCGGCCTCGTACACCCCGGGCGCCTCGCGCACGGTCTCGAGCATCTTGGCAAAAAACCACTCGCTCGAGTATTTGCCGCCGTA
>Ga0187827_10007232_pt1 | contig 12427 bp, 11 predicted proteins | sample ETNtaG_39_FD_167969 | JGI IMG/M metagenome (GOLD analysis project Ga0187827, IMG submission 167969) | Marine microbial and viral communities from oxygen minimum zone, Eastern Pacific Ocean - ETNP2014_SV_150_PacBio MetaG (Illumina Assembly) | ecosystem: Environmental > Aquatic > Marine > Hypoxic... | reverse complement strand
TAATGACATTTCAAACTTTCAATTTTCTATTACCATAATATCATTTATAATTTTTATAATTTTTGCAATTATTTTAAAAAAAACGTTTTCTGAAGCAAAATCACTTGATATTTTACTTATCTCTTCGGTCTTATTGATTTTACCTTTTTATCGAACGTCAGCATTTTGGGGAAAAAATGAAAATTATGGATGGTTGTTTTTAATTCTTGCGTTTTATTTTTTTTCGGAAATAAGTAAAAATATTTCAAAAAATCCTAACAAAAAGGAACTGCTTAATATAATACTTTTTTGTTTAACAAGCGCTTGCGCACTTTATGCTAGACAGGCTCTCATTTTCTTTCCTATCTCATACTTGCTATACTTATTTTATAATCACGCCAATAAACAAATAATTATAACATCAATTATTTCGTATTTTATTTTAGCTATACCAGGCATTTTGTTAATTTTAATGTGGGGAGATGTATATGACACGTCTAATTTAGCAGCTGGCACACTATATGGAGAATGGGTACATCATAAATATATTTTGAAAAATATTCCAATCCTGCTTAGTTTTTTTGGTTTTTATTTATTGCCAATTCTTATAATAGAATTTTTTAATTCTGAATTTAAAAATTTTTTCAACCAATATTTCAAAAGCTTTGTTTTTGCTTTGCTGTTTTTCATGTTTCTTTCACAAATGAATATTTTAAATTATCTAGGTGATTATGAAAAGGCAGGTGGCGCTATATTAAAAATAAATTACCTAATACAGAAAAAAAATTTTTTTTTACTTTTGATTTTTAGTTCAATTGGCTTTAGTATTTTAGTGAGATTTTTTAAAGAAAATATAAATAACTTATTTACCATCATTCCTATGTTTATTCTTTTTTGTTTTCCTAAATTATTATACCAAGAATATGTAGAACCTTTAATTATAATAATGTTTTTTTTATCAATTAGAACAGATTTACATAAAATCTATTTTAAACGAATTTCTTTTTCTAATTTCGTTTTTCTTTCATATTTTGTGGTTATTTTAGCAGGATCAATATATTTTAAACATTTTGCTTTTGACTCTTTTGAAAAATGGAAAATTTTTCTTGGCAGTTAATATTTTTTTATTTTCTTGATTTAGTTATTAAAAATGATCCAACGCCATTCCTTACGAATGGAATAGTGTTTAATAAATAGTCTGCAAAATTATACATTGGCAGTAATAAAGATAGCTTTTTGTTTTTGATATATTTGTAAGACATATTGGATATTCCATAAACGTTAATATTTTTGTAACCACAAAATTTCATTTCAGATATTATTTTTTTTTTTGAAAGAGGCTCTTCATTTTTAGTAACACCTTCATTTGAATAAAACCAAGAATTTTTTCTTCGATATAACCAAAAAAAAGGATTATTTATGTTAGGGTCAAACGAAAACAAGAGTCCGTTTTCTTTTAGTATTCTTTTTGTTTCTTTCAAGGGCTTTTTCAAATCTACAAAATGATGAAGAACTCCACTAAAAATAACAATATCAAAATAATTTTCGTGAAACGACAAATTTTCAATATCCTGAACGCTGAAATTTATTTCTGGATGGAGTTTTTTTGCTCTGGTTATTGATTTTGGTGAAATATCACACCCATAAATTTCACTGCCTAACGAAGTCAATTTTTTTGTAAAACTTCCAGTTCCACAACCCAAATCTAAAATTTTGAATTTTTTTCGAGATGCTTTTATTGATGTAGAAAGTTCAAACAGCAATCGATTGTAACTATTTTCTGATAAACCTATGTACTCTTCGTTTTCATTTACGAATTTGTCAAAAAATTCAATTTCATTTTCTTTGTTTTGGAACATTATGTTTTATAAAAAAGTTTTTTATTAGCGAGTAAATAAGCCAATAAATATAATATGGCAACCATTGTGAAAATTTAAAATTACTTTTTCCTTTATTTGTTTCAACCCAAATGCTGGGAATCTCAATAATTTTTAGATTTAAAAAATATGATTTTGCGGTTAGTTCTAATGCAAAGGTAAAACCTTTTGTTGAATTGAATTCGATTTCTTTCTTTAACTTTGCTGAAAACATTTTAAAGGCATTTGTGCAATCTTTAAACGGTATTCTTGCAATATAATAAATTAAATATGAGCCAAATACAGTAAACATTTTTTTAATTTTTTTTGCTCCTTTCATTTTACCACCAGGCACAAAACGACTTGGTATTATCAAATGATAACCCTGTTCAATTAAATTGACCATTTTGTTTATTAACTTAACGTTCTCAAAATCATCCGCCATATAAATCAAAATTATTTCAGCTTTAGATAAATTAATTCCCTGAATTATTGCTGAATTAGGTCCATGTTTTGGATTTTTTATTAACAATATTTCTTTATTGGTGGAATTTTGTTTTTCTAACTTTTTCAAAGTTGTATCATCATCTTTGTCATAACAAATCAACACTCTAAAATTACAATTAATTTCATTTTCAAAGGCTTTAAGTAATTGAAGAATATTTTCAGCTTCATTATAAACAGGAATAACTATATCAAGTTTAATCATTGTGGTTATTTTATACTGGGAGTTGGCAAAGGAATTATGAATTTTCCTTTGAAACCTCTTTTTCTTAATTTCGTTTTTAATTCAAAAGCAATATGCCAAGAAAATAATATTGCAAAATCTGGCTGATCAATAAATAATTTTTTTTCAGATAAAATTGGTATTTTTGTACCAGGTATATAATTTCCTATTTTTTTAGAACCTTCTATTTCTAAGACATAATCAATAATGTTTTCATCTAATCCAATATAATTTATTAAAGTACTTGCCCTTGCTGGTGCTCCGATACCACAAATTTTCTTATTTTTATTTTTAATTTTCTTTAAAATTGAATAAAGATTAATTTTTGATTTAAAGACATTTTTTCTGAAATTATTAAAAGTTTTCCAATTTAGGTATTTTTTTTCTAAACTTAATATTTTTTTTACATTTTTGTTGATTTTAAATTTTCTGCTTCTTGTTGCGTAAACTCTAATCGATCCTCCATGAGTATTTATTTTTTTTGCATGTATGATTTTTAATCCATACTTATCAAATAAATATTTTAGACTACTTAAAGAATAATATCTTAAGTGTTCGTGATATATAGTATCGTATTGATTTGTTTTAATTAATGAGACTAGATAGTGTGACTCAGAAATAAAAACACCATCTTTCTGTAATATTTTAAGAATATTTTTCATTAATTCACTAACGTTCTCAATGTGTGCAAAAACATTTGTAGCTGTTATAATTTTTGCTTTACCATATTTTTTAAGCACTAGTTTAGCGGCAGGTTTATCAAAATAACGAATTAGTGTTGGAATTCCTTTTTGAATAGCTATTTTTCCAATTTTTTCGGGTGTAATTCCTAAAACTCTGTGATGATTTTTAAAATTACCTAATAAATTTCCATCATTCGAACCGATATCTATAACTAGATCACTAGATGAAATTTTTACAATCTTATTACAATCATTATATAGTTCTTGAAAATTCTCCCTCAATATTTTTGTTGTGCTGCTGGTATAAGCATAATCTTTAGAAAATAAAATTTTTTTATTTACAATTGTATTAAGCTGAACAAGTTTGGATGTGGGGGAATAGACCAAATCAGCCGGATAGAATGTTTCTTCTTCTATTTTACTATGAATTTTTTTCATTTCAGTTGGAGGCGGCAAATAGCCTAAAAACATTATAGATTTTAAATCATTTGATCCTGATATTTGACATTTTGAGATTGTCTTTGAATTTGATTCCATTATTTGTATTTATAGTTAAATATATTGGAATGAAAAGTAATTTTTGTTAATCCTTTGAATAAAATGTTCAATAAAAATAATATTTGTGTAATTGGTGGAGCTGGTCACGTAGGAGCCCCTTTGGGTTTAGTTTTTAGCTCTAGAGGTTATGACGTTACTCTGATTGATAAGGATAAAAAAAATATTAAGAGTCTTAACGATGGGATAATGCCCTTTTTAGAGGAAGGAAGCACAAAATTATTAAAAAAAATGATATTAAAAAAAAAGATTTGCGCTACAGAAAATTTAAGTGAAGTAAAAAAAAGTAAATATATAATTATATGTATTGGCACACCTATAAATAACCAACTGAATCCAAATTTAAAAAATTTTGTAAATTTTTTTTACGATCTTAAAAAATACTTAAATAAAAATCATATAATTATAATCAGAAGTTCTGTTTATCCAGGAGTTTCAAATAAAGTTTATAAAGTTATAAAGAATCGTTGCAAAAATTTAAGTTACTGTCCCGAAAGAATTGTTCAAGGAAAGGCAATAGTTGAGCTTCCTAAACTTTCTCAAATTATTTCAGGAAAAAACACAAGAGCAAAATTAGAAGCAGGGAAATTATTTAAAAAAATAAGTAAAAAAATAATTTATACAGAAATCATGGAAGCAGAGCTTATTAAATTATTTTCAAATGCATACAGGTATATTAATTTTTCTATATCAAACCAATTTTACATGATTTGCAAAAACCAGAACATTGATTTTCATAAAATCAGAAAAATTATGAGAGACGATTACAAAAGGAATGCAAATATACCATTGGCCGGTTTTACTGCAGGTCCTTGTCTGTTAAAGGATACGATGCAACTTTCTTCTTTTTATGACCACAAGTTTTCTTTAGGTCATACCGCCATGTTAATTAACGAAGGTTTGCCTAAATTTTTAATTAAGAAATTAAATGAAAAATATAATTTAAAAAAGAAAACCGTTGGTGTTTTGGGTTTATCGTTTAAGAGTGAAACCGATGATCTCAGAGATTCATTATCAATTAAATTATTGAAACAACTTAAGTCAAGGAAGATCAAAACATTCCAATCAGATGAATATTATAAGCACAAAAACAATATAGATAAAAAACTTTTGGTCAAGAAATCAGATATAATAATTGTATCAACACCACACAAAGCGTATAAAAATTTAAAAATTGGAAAAAACAAAATATTAGTAGACATTTGGGGATTTATTGAAAAAAAATAGTAAGATATTGTTAATTGGCGGAAGTGGTAATTTGGGTTCTTCAATAATTAAGTCTGAGCTTTTTGAAAATTTGTACTCACCTGATAAAAAAAATCTTAATTTAATAAGTAGAAAAAGTATAAGAAAAGTACTTAATTATCATAAGTTTGATTTAGTTATTAATTGTGCAGCCATGGCAAGAATTTTAGATTGTGAAAAGAATACGACAAAGGCAATAAATATTAATATTGGGGGAACATTAAATTTGGTTAAAGAAATTCTCAGACAAGAAACTAATTATAAAAGAAAAATTAAACTTATACATATTTCTAGCGATGGTGTTTATCCATCCCAAAAAGGAAATTATTCTGAAAAAGGACCACTGGGTCCCTATAATATTTATGGTTGGACAAAATTAGCATCAGAATTTGTTGTAAAATTAGTGGATAAACATGTGATTGTTCGAACAAGATTTTTTGATAAGGAAAAAATTAAATTTAGAAAATCGGCCAATGATATTTTTACTTCTAGCGTTGAAGTAAATGATCTTGTCAAAGCAATAAAAATGATTTCGTTAAAAAATTTTACTGGTGTAATTAACATTGGTTCAAAACGTCACTCGGACTATGTTGCTTACAAGAGGTTCAAAAATAATCTCAAACCTTGCAAACGAGTTGATATAGCAAAAAATCTAAATGTCAATTTAGCTAAAGATTCTTCAATGAATTTAGGTCTTTTTAACAAAGTTAAAAAGAATCTATGAAAAAGGTTCCGTTAGAAATTGTAATACCTATTTACAATGAAGGAGAAAATATTCTTAAATTATTTGAGCTTTTTGGAACATTTGTAAAAACGAAATTTAGAATCTTGTTATGCTATGATCTAGAGAACGATGATATCTTTAATTTTAAAAATAAATTTGAAAGATTTAAATTTGATATAGTTCTTGTAAAAAATCCTTCAACAGGCCCATGTGCGGCAATAAAAGAGGGATTACATTTTGGAAATTCGGAGTGTGTAATAGTTTATCCTGCTGATGATTTTTTAAATATTAATATTATAGACAAAATGTATTTTTCATTTAAAGAAAACAACGATATAGTTGTTGCAAGCCGATTTATAAAAGGTGGCTCGATGAAAGGGTGTCCAATAGTTAAATCAATTTTGGTAAGATTGGCGTCCTCGTCTTTGTATGCGCTTTCTAGCATACCTGTTAGAGATGCTAGTAATGGATTTAGATTATTCTCAAGAAAATTGTTAAATACTGTTAATATAGAATCAAAGGTTGGTTTTGCTTATTCATTGGAACTATTATCAAAATGCAATAGATTAAAGTTTGGAATACACGAAATACCTGCCCAGTGGGAAGAAAGAAGTGAAGGGTCGAGTAGATTTAAAATTATTAAATGGTTGCCAGAATATTTACGGTGGTACTTATATGGCATGAGTACAACATGGCTAAAAAGAGGCCCGGAACATGTTAAAAAAAAGATATAAATTTTATATATAAATATGAAAAAAAAAATTTTTTTAGTTACAGGTGGCACAGGTTTTATCGGGGCGAATATATGTGAACTTTTAGTAAAATCAAATCACAAAGTAAAAATTTTTGATAATAATTCTAGGGGCAGCATGAACAAAATAAAAAAAATTAAAAATAAAATAAAATTTATTAGAGGGGATATAAGAAATAAACAATTACTAAATAAAGTACTTAAAAATACAGATGCCGTTATTCATTTGGCTTATGTAAATGGAACAAAACATTTTTATAATAAACCAGTGGTAGTGCTCGATATAGCCGTCAAAGGAATATTGAATATTATCGAAACATGCATAAAAAATAAAGTTAAAGAGTTATATCTAGCTTCTAGCTCAGAGGTCTATCAAACGCCAGATAAAATTCCCACAGATGAAACTGAACCTCTAAAAATTCCGAATATTTTTAATCCAAGATACTCTTATGGAGGAGGCAAAATATTAACAGAACTTATGGGAATTCATTATGGTAAAAAATATTTCAAAAAATTGGTTATATTTAGGCCTCATAATGTTTATGGGCCAAACATGGGTTATGATCATGTAATTCCAGAATTTATTAATAGATTTAAATCTAAAAAAAGTAAAAACTTTAAAATCCAGGGTACCGGAAGCGAAATAAGATCTTTCATTTATATAGAAGATTTTATTGATGCTTTTAATTTAATTTTAAAGCGGGGCAAGCACTTAAATATTTATAATATTGGAACGAATGAAAAAATTAAAATTAAAAATTTAGCTTATAAATTATCAAAAATTTTAAAAAAGAAAATTACTATAAAAAAAACTTCCCCAGCTGAGGGTGGCACAAAAATAAGAGTGCCCAATATAAACAAAATAAAGAAGCTAGGGTTTAAGGCGAAATTCAGTTTAGATAGAGGTTTGAGGAAAATTATAATATGAAAATCAATGTGTGGAGTTATAAAAATGAATATAAAAGTATTAGGGAAAAAATATTAAAAGAAGTGGATAAAGTTTTTTCTTCAGGTCAGCTGATTCTTGGAAAGAATGTAAAATCTTTGGAATCCAATTTTAGTAAACAGCTAAAAATAAAGTATGGCATAGGTGTAAATAGTGGCACGGATGCAATTCAAATTGCATTAATGTCTGCGAAAATTGGTAAAGGAGATGAAGTAATAACAGCACCGAATACAGCGGTTCCGACTGTGAGCGCTATTGTCAGCTGTGGAGCGAAACCAATTTTTGTAGACATCAGTAAGGAAGATTATTTGATTGATGTTAGCAAAATAGAGGAAGCAATTAGTAAAAAAACTAAAGCCATAATCCCAGTTAACTTGTACGGGCAATGTGTGGATTACGATAAACTATTGCCCATAGCAAAAAAAAACAAGCTAGTAGTTATAGAAGATTGTGCTCAATCCACTGGCTCTTTTTATAATGGTAGGCCGAGTGGATCTTTTGGACATTTGTCAGCCTTTTCTTTTTATCCAAGCAAGAATCTTGGAGCTTATGGAGATGGGGGATTTATCGGCACATCCATAAAAATTTATGCGACCAGAGCTGCTCAGTTAAGAAAATATGGAATGAAAAGATATTACTATTCCGAAGAACATGGAATTAATTCGCGACTTGATGAAGTGCAAGCAGCAATAATAAATTTAAAGCTGAGAAAACTAAAAGCTTGGATAAACCAGAGAAGGAAAATAGCAAAAATTTATACCAAATTTCTCAGAGATACTTCCTTAATTTTGCCCAAAGAGAATAAAAAAAATTTTCACTCATATTACGTATACGTTGTTCAACATCCAAATAGAAAATATATTATGAATAAATTAAAAAAAAATAATATTTTCTGTAATATTTCTTATCCTTTTCCAGTTCATCTAATGAAGGGCTATTCATTTTTAAAGTATAAAAAAGGCGATTTTCCAGTTACTGAAAAATTATCCAAACGAATATTTTCGTTACCAATGTATCCCCAGCTTAAGAATTCAGAAGTGTTAAAGGTTGTAAAATCTTTGAAAGAAGCAATTTAGTGAAAAAATTACTCTAATCTTAATATCTAGATGTAATTTTATTATATTTTTTCAAAATCTTTATTTTTCTTCATTTAATTGTCATAACTAGGTCTTAAATGCAAGATAGTTTTTTCAATAAAATAAAAAACTAAACTGGAAGAAGTAAACAATAATAATATATAATAAAAAAATATAAAGTTTATATTTTCTAAATTGTAAACCTTAATAAAATAAATAAAAATAAAATGGAATAAGTAAACAGAATAGGTTTGATTAGCTAATAGACTGTATATTATATTCAAGTATTTAAAATTTATTATTTTGTTTATATTTATAAAAAAAATTAATGCAAAAATAGAAATCAATTGAATTAATATTACGTAGGCAAATTGAGTTACGCCACTATCTCGATTAAAAAAATTTTGATAATAAAAAAATACAAATGCTAAAAATATTAATATTGGTGGAATATATTTCGCTTTTCTAATTATTTCATAATTATTAGCAATAATAACACCGAATAAAATTGCGTCTAGTCTCAAAAATGTTCCTGTACGATAAAAACTTGCATCATTATAATTTAATAAAAAAATTAGTTTTAAAATATAAATCAATGTCAGAAAAAAAATGAATATTTTAATAATATCGAATTTATTTAATAATACTAAACAAATTGGAAATAATAGATAAAACCACTCTTCAACGGATAAAGTCCATGCTACAACCATATAGTCAGTGACTAAAAAATCAGGGTACATTTTCTGAATAAAAAATAAATATTTTAAAGTATCATAGCTAAAGTTTCTAAAGATTATTGAAAAACAAATTAATGCTATGAAAAAAATTGGAAGTGTTCTCATCCATCTTCTCATATAAAAAATTTTTAAATTTTTTTTATTTTTATATACCCTGTTTAATTGAGGATATAAAACAAACCCACTAAGTACAAAAAACAAATCTACAAATACGAAAGATATATATTCCATATTAGAAGATTCAAATAAGTAGGAATAAAAATGACAGACTGCTACACCATATCCTGCTATACCCCTAAAAAGATCTAAACTTTCTATTTTTTGCATAAAATATTTTTTCTTTTAGAAATTCTTATAAAGAAATGGTAGGATTTCAAATTCATTGCTTAAAAAAAATAATAAAATAAATAATAATAGTAAAAAAAAGATGCGAACAATCCAATGTTTTGTTTTCTTTATAAATAACTTTAAAAATTCCATCAATAAAATATTATGTTCATATCAACTCATTACAAATCTATTTGTAATCTTTTTTAAAAATGATTCAAATGAAATTAAAAAATTTTATAATTAGTACTTTTTCGGTTATTTTTGCTATTTTTATTTGCTTAATAATTGCTAATATTATCTTTATTAAAATTTCAACGCAAAAAATATTTCCAAGATCTTTGTCGGGTTCTCTGCCTAGCATTCTCCAAACTTTTAACCCTGACACATACAATAAAAATAACTTACAAAATTATGTTGCAATTATCGGTGGATCATATGCGCAAGGAGGAGGAGATGCATACTTAACTGGAAAATATAATTATTCCATTACACATCACTTACACAATTACGATAATAAAAACTATCTAATTTTTGGTAGGGCGGGATCTGGTTCAATATCAGCTGTTTCTGATTTGATAAAAATATATAAACATACCAATCTTCCAAATATGATTGAAAACTTAAAAAAGCCTTCTTCAATAATTTACTTAATTTATGAAGGTTACGATTTTGAAGCAAATTTTTTAGAATACACTTCGTTGATAAAAACAGATGAAAAAATTAATGAGTTTATATCAAGACGAATAAATGAAAATATTAAATTAAACAATATTGATAAATTAAATAATATCTTTACATTGGTTCCTTTTTTAGGAAAAATGTTTGATCACTTGAAAAGTTTATTCAATAAAATAATTCAAGAAAAAGAGTTGTCAAAAATTAAGTTTCTATTCGTTGAAAGAATAAAAAAATTGTTTGGTCATGCCATTATCTTAAGTGATTTAAAAGAAGATAGATCAGGATACAATAATTCAATAAAAAATAATAAAAAAATTGCAAATATTCGTCCTTTACAAGGTGCTGCGCTTAGTTTAACAAATCCGGAAATTTTAATTGCTCTTAAAGTATTTTTTGGGTCAATCAAATATATTCAATCTTGGTCACAATTAGATAAAATAACTATTGTATATATTCCCTCTCCAATCAGTTCTTATACTTGGAACGAACCAATAATTTATGAAACAAGAGATAAAAAGGAATTCAAAACAATTTCTAATGAAAAAAATAACTTAAATAGCACCTTTATCAGAGACAAAATAAATAATTATTCTAAAAAAAATAACATACAATTTTTAGATTTAACTGATTATATAGCTAAAAAAGGTAAAAAAACAATTTTACATGGTCCTTTAGATTGGCATCATTTAAATAATAGAGGTTATAAAATTGCTTCAAATTATATAATCGAAAATATAGAAAAAAATTAGCACTTAATCTCCCTAAATCCTACACCATAATTTACGTTGAGTCAGTCGACGAGTTTAGATAAGGAGAACCCCCGCCCGGAGGGCGGGGATTATGAGGGTTAGTTTAATTATTTTTTTAATTTGATGAACTGATCTACAACTGCATTTGGCTTCATTCTTTCGTAACGCTCTAATTCCTTCCAACTTTTATGTCCGCTTATTTTGGCTACCATTGGTATTGAAAAATTGTACGGTGGCAAAAAGAAGTTTGTCAAAGCACAAGCTCTCAAATCATGGAATCGGAAATTTTCTACACCTGCAATTAACTTTGCTTTATTCCAATAATGTTTGAACTTATCATTGGACGCCTGAAAGAAATGTCCTGACGTTGTTAAAGGTTGTTCCTTTAAAACTTTCATAGCTTCTTCCGTTAAAGGTAGAACTCTATCCTCGTCATTTTTCGTATCACGAAGAATCGCTGTACGTTTAATAAAATCTACATCTTTCTTTTGTAGTTTTAATATTTCACCATATCTTGCACTTGTCGTGTAGGCAAAGATCACCATACCTTTCATAGAATATAATTTTGACAAGCTACAAGCGTGTAACAACTTTTCATATTCTTCAAGTGTCAAGATTCTATCTCGTCTATCTTTAACAATGGGTTTCCTGATCATTGAAACGGGATTATCCGGTAAATTAATACCCCATTCCTTTCTTGCAACATTCCAACAATTTGAAATGAAAGCTAAGTACTTGCAAACTGTGCCCGGCTTCCTGTCTGCTAATAAAGCATCACGAAGTTTTGCTATTTTTGTAGGTGTAACACTAATCAGATAATTATCTGCAATAGGAAGTGTTTGAAGATATTTAATTTTAAAATCTTCAACCGTTGCACCTTTCTTTTTGGAAGTTATTTCCGTTCTATAACGTTCTAACAATTCACTTAGTTTTGTAGATTGTGCCTGTTCATAAGATACTAAAAAACCTTTGTCTATTTCTGCCTGTTTTTCCCGCGCGTACTTTTCTGCATCAAGTTTATATTCAAAAGTCTTCCTAATAGGTTTGAAGTATTTCTTTCTTATTTCAACAAACCATTTCCCTTTTCTTTTTCTAATTGTGCTCATTTTCTTTCTTCAGTGCGTCCTATGTGCGTCACAGAAAGCTGAAAGATTAAATAAGTTACGAGGAGCTTTACTTCTACAACTTTTACTAGGGGCGTTCTGTTGCCCGGTGCCCCAGACCGCGCTTTCTTAAATAAATTTAAGCAGCGAGAGCAAATTTATCATTTGCAATTATAATTTAGCCCGATAACGACGGAACAATCCCGAACGAAAGAATAGCCTTTAGACACTCGTCGATTCTAGATCACCCCCATAAGTTGTAAATGGTGGAGGTGGTGGGTACTGCCC
>Ga0187827_10007227_pt1 | contig 12432 bp, 10 predicted proteins | sample ETNtaG_39_FD_167969 | JGI IMG/M metagenome (GOLD analysis project Ga0187827, IMG submission 167969) | Marine microbial and viral communities from oxygen minimum zone, Eastern Pacific Ocean - ETNP2014_SV_150_PacBio MetaG (Illumina Assembly) | ecosystem: Environmental > Aquatic > Marine > Hypoxic... | reverse complement strand
AAATATGCATCACCAAATAACGTCTTATTGAGTTAATGGGCACAAGTCTGTTGCGCCTATTGTTATTGCGTAAGCGCTTCCCATTCGGTCATAGAAGCAAATTTTGTTATGACCAGACGTTCTCTCGCTTTTTAAGTGCGCTATTCCTGTAGCAATACCGTCATACCTTTGAGACTTGGATTGTGTTATCGGACACAAGTCCGTTGCGCCTATTGTTATTGCGTAAGCGCTTCCCATTCGGTCATAGAAGCAAATTTTGTTATGACCAGACGTTCTCTCACCTCTTATGTGCGCTATTCCTGTAGCAATACCGCCATAATTTGGCAACTGTGAGCGCTGATTACCCTGTATCATTTGCAGGCCGCGGATAGCGGCTTCAATATTCGCTGTACCCTCAAATTGGTAGATTGCTCTACAATTCAACTGGCGACGCAGGACTTCACTAACAACCTTCATATTTGGGCTATAGAGAGGTCTCGGTGTGTATGCCTTGCATAAAGTATAATTATCTACCGCTCTAAGTGTTTCTGGACTGAGGCTACCTGTGTGCAAAGGGGAACCCGCGCACCCTAACAACATCAGCAGTCCACAAGCTAGCGTCAGAGTCCTTATGGGTTTCAAGTAGGTCATACGATCAGCACCACGCATTTCGTCTCTCCTGCTAGTACAAGTCGTCGTCTAGTCGATCTCTAGAAACCGATATTCCCCACAAAGCCTCCTGGTTCGTGGAAGCCATACCACGGTGCCACCCGTCGTGGGAAGACGCCAAAGCAGATAGAACGGGGAGAGCGGCCCACTAAAGATATTTAAGCGGACTGATCCACCTAATGGGTTCGGTAAGCGCTGCTTCACGGCGAAGCGGAAGCAACCACGAGGGACCGGCAGGCAGGGCTCAGGGCGGTGGCACGAGGGTCCCGGGGCAAGGAGTAGAGCCCACGGCCCAGGGGCCCGGCCCGCGAACCCTGACACCCGACAAACTCTCCAGCCCACGCGATCCGCGCTTCAGGGCCCCCGGGTCACGAATCGCGGTCCATGGACCAGGGATCTTGGCTAACAGGAAGTTCTGAGAACCGGCTGTCAGTTCATCAATACCTCGGCCCGCTGGTGTCGAAAACGATGCTATTTTCTGTATAGCCTAACCTTGATGCCTTCAAGGCTGTAGGCCGTAAGGATATCGGCGCTCCCATCCACAAAAGACAGAGCTTTGCTGGTTGACTTGATGTGCATGCGTCCAGTGATCCAAACAGGTTCGTAGAGGTTTCTGGCTACGTAGGCATCCTCAAGAGTGACGTAGATCGTCTGATTGGCCGGCGGAGGTGGCACGTGTATGCAGGCCCCTACATACGGTACTAGAAGTAGTTCCTTGACCCCAGTATCAATATGTTCCATCGGCAAGGCATAGCCGGGAATACGCACCATCTTGCCATCAAGCGAAGAATTAGTCGCATGGTTGCGTTTAGCAATTTCTTGCTCGAAGCGGTCAACAGCCGCCATTAACCTGTCCACATCTAGTCCCTGGCGGGTTAGTCTGCGCCGTCTTTTAACCGCGTCCTTTAACGTATCGTCGTCCGCAAAATTCAATTTCTGCTGTTGAGTATCGCGGATCCAAAAGAGAGTCTGCAAATCTGTGCGTTGGTCAGTTGTTAGGGTTTTGAATGGATCCTCCAGGGGTTCCATCTTTGGCACCAGATCTTCCCATTCAATTGTACGCGCAATTTCCCCCCCTAGAACAGGCGAGGTCAGCAGCAGGGCCGATATGAGAGCCGCGAGCCGAAGCTTGATCAAAGGTCTTGTCTCCTGAAGGTGAAAAAGATGATTCAACGCCAGTTTCTCCGTGTAGGAAAATGGTTTTGAGGCATTGCTAATACAAATTAATAAATTGGTAAATTAAAAGGGAAAAAATCCGATATCAAAATTCAAGGATAGTTTCCATTTATTTTCTAATAGATTTTATTTAAATATTTTTAATTCCAAGTAATTAACGGTGTAAGAATTTATCAAAAATATTGATAATTATGAAATAGTTTATAAGGGTCTCTTCGTGACTCGGAGCAGGCATCACTCTAGCACTCCGGCTTTGCGCGTGCCTTCGATCAGCCGTTCTCGCACGGGACCTGCGTTGAAGGGAATGGAGGTCGTCCCAGAATAGGATAGATAAATAGCTTCTCACTATCTATTTTTTAGTGGACCAACATAATTTATCAACGATATTATAATCGCGTTAGAAAAAACCTTCAAACAGGGAGCTTAAAAGTGAATAATATTAAACGTTTAGCCGTCTCGATGGCTGTGGCTGGTTCTATGGCCTTTTCAATGGGAGCAGCTTTGGCTGCTGAATGCAAACATTCAAAATGGGGTAAGGGCGACGAGATTGGTGCAGCCAACTACGTCACGCCTCAGCAGGTTTTGGCGGCCACAAAATTGGTCAAAAAAGGTGAAAGCCATCCTTTAGGGATTGAAATTTTTCCTGGTATGCCAGCATTTCCGCCAAGGTATACACAACTCCAAGTCGTACAGCCGGGACAACAGTGGGGTAACGACCTAGCTAAAGCTTTCGGCTGGCCTGTTGTCTATAATGATGACGTCCTTCAGATGTGGCTTGGTACAGGGCCGCAGATAGATGGCCTGGGCCATCTAGGCGAAGCCGGCATGTTTTACAACTGTAATAAAGGCCAGGATTTTGCCGATATAAAAGGCCTTAAAAAACTCGGACTTGCTAAAGTTCCGCCAATGGTTGGTCGAGGTGTCATGCTTGATATGGCCAAACATTTTGGCGTGAAAACAATGAAAGCCGGTCAAGCCATAGGCTCTGCTGACATCAAAGCCGCAGCAAAGGCTCAGGGTGTCACATTTAAACAGGGTGACGTAATCCTTTTTCACACCGGCTGGACCGATGGCATGCTTGCCTCCAATCCAAAAGGTTGGGTTTCAGGTGAACCAGGCCTGAACAACGAAGCTTTTGTTTATCTCGCGTCAAAGAACCCAATGGCAGTTGGAGCCGATACCTGGGGTGTAGACGTGGTGCCGCCTGCCAAGGGTGATAAGGTTTTTTACGGCCATGTGACGTTACTTGTGGAAAACGGGATTTATATATTCGAGACTATGAATACAGGACGCCTTGCTAAGGAAAGCGTGCATGAATTTATGTTTGTACTCGGGCATGCTAGGCTAAAAGGTAGTGTTCAAATGATTATTAATCCTGTGGCCATGTGGTGAGCCATTAGCCTCAAAATTCTACCAGTAAAAAGGGAGCGGTCTACCGCTCCCTTTTTTTCTTCTAAAATGATGGTTTGAGTTCCCAACCGGTTGAAGTAGGCGAAGGCGGTATTGAGTTACTGGTCGGCAACGGGTTACTGAAACAGCACCAAGTAGCTGACCGGAGAGCGGTCGGTGAGGCGTGTCTCGCGGCCCTTGAGCAGTGGGCCACGGGCCGTGGCGCTCGGTCCTTGGGGCGGTAACCGGGAGCCGTTGAACCGGTTTTGAGGCTATCAAGCAACCACGAGGGACCGGCAGGCAGGGCTCAGGGCGGTGGCACGAGGGTCCCGGGGCAAGGAGTAGAGCCCACGGCCCATGGGGCCCGGCCCACGAATCCTGGCACCTGACAAATCCCCCAACCCAGACGATCCACGCTTCACGGCCCCTAGGTCACGGACCGCGGGCCATGGGTCAGGGACTTTGGCTAACAGGAGGCTCTGAGAACCTATCGAGACTGTCCGTCGTCAAATGATTTGGGACATGTGACGCTGCTTTCAATAGGAGGATCTGGCTCATCTAGGTTTGATGTTATGCTGCTTGGCGTTGATGGTTCAAGCGGCGGATTTGGATAGTCTGTTCCTTGATCTTCTTTCTCCTTTCGATGATTGCGGTATGACCGCCCGGGCATGAACAGCATATGCCAAGATTGCGGCCATTGTTGGAGTTGCCTCGGCACCAAACCAGGGTTTAGGATTAAGGCCTGTCAATTGTCAGAATCAAAATTCAATGAGCAATAATCAAATAACAGCGGAGAGTATAAAATGGCTGTCCAAGTCCCCACCCCCGACCAAATCGAGGACGTCGCCGACGAGATCGGCCTGAACGTGACCGAAGCGGACGTCGCCTCCTACATCGAATTGATGCGCGGCACCGTCGAGGCCTACAACGTCGTCGATGCCATGCCCGACAACCTGCCGCAAGTAAGCTATGCGCGGACGCCGGGTTACCGGCCCGGCGCGGCGGAGAACAAATACAACGCCTGGCATGTCAAGACCACGGTCAACGGCGCCGCGCGCGGCAAGCTTGGGGGCAAGACTATCGTCCTGAAAGACAACATCATGCTGGCCGGCGTGCCCATGATGAACGGCGCCGCCACCCTGCAGGGCTATATCCCGGAAATCGACGCCACCGTCGTGACCCGCATCCTGGATGCCGGCGGCACCATCGTCGGCAAGGCTCATTGCGAGTCCTTTTGCCTCTCGGGCGGCAGCCACACCAATGCCACCGGACCGGTCCACAACCCCCACAAGATGGGCTATTCCGCCGGCGGCTCGTCCTCGGGCAGCGCCGCCCTGGTGGCGGCCAAGGAAGTCGATATGGCGATGGGTGGCGACCAGGGCGGTTCCATCCGCATGCCGGCCTCCTACTGCGGTGTTTATGGCATGAAGGCGACCCATGGCCTGGTGCCCTATACCGGGATCATGCCGATCGAAATATATGTCGATCATACCGGCCCGATGACCAACACGGTCGAAGACAACGCCCTGTTGCTGGAAGTGATCGCCGGCGAAGACGGCTATGACCCGCGCCAGTACAACGTGAAGACCCAGCGCTATACCAAGGCCCTGCAAGGCGCCAAGGGCATCAAGGGCATGAAAATCGCCGTGGTCAAGGAAGGCTATCAGGCCGAGAACGCGGAAAAAGACGTCAACACCAAGGTCCGCGCCGCCGCCAAAAAGCTGCAAACCATGGGCGCCAAGGTTAAAGAAGTCTCGATTCCCATGCACCCCCTGGGCGGGGCATTATGGATGCCGATCGGTATTGAAGGCCTGACCCAAACGATGATGCATGGCGACGGCTACGGCCTCAGCCGGCCTGATCTATATGTCACCTCGTTGATGGACAAGCATCGCGAATGGCGGCAACGGGCGGATGAAATGTCCGAGACAACAAAGCTGTTCACCTTGTTCGGGACCTACATCAACAAGCAGCACGGCAGCCGCTATTACGGCAAGGCCATGAACATCACCCGGCTGTTGACCGCCGCCTACGATGCGGTACTGGCGGATTATGATCTGTTGCTGATGCCGACGACGCCGATCAAGGCAACGCGGCTGCCCGCCCCGGATGCTTCGCGCGAGGAATATGTGCAGCGGGCCCTGGAGATGCTCTACAATACCGCGCCCTTCGACATCACCCATCATCCGGCGATGGCGATACCGTGCGGGATGTCGAAAGGTCTGCCGGTCAGCATGCAGTTGGTGGGCAAGCACTACGACGAGTCCACCATCTACCGCGCCGCCCACGCCTTCGAGAAAGGTGCGAAGTGGAAGTCAATGTAGGCCTATCGGAATGAAACGGGACGCCGCTTCCAATGGAGGCGGCGCCCCGCCTTTTTACGACGTCTTCCAATCGAAGTTCGCCTCGAACGCCGCCGCCGCGCGATAGATCGTGCGTTCGTCATAATACTTGCCGATCAATTGCAAGCCGGCGGGTAGGCCATCGGCATTGCGGCCGCAGGGCACGGAAATAGCCGGGTTGCCGGTGTAATTGTAAGGCGAGGTATTGCCCAACATGCACCAGGCTTGGCCGATCCTGCTCATGCGGTCATCGCCCTCCGCCGGCAGTTGCATGGCGGCCATGGGCAGTGTCGGCGTCAGCAGCAAATCCCATTCCTTGAACAGCTCGGCATATTGGGCGGCGGCCTGGCGCTTCAGGTTCTGGCCCTTGCCGTAGATCCGCCCGCCATAGGTCTGGCTGACCCAGGCGCCCAGCAGGGTAATGGCCTTCGCCGTGTCGGGCCATTCATCGGCGCGCTGGCTGAGGCCATTGATACGCTCGATCAGGCTGGGCGGATAAAAGCCCGCCGCCCCGCTGGCAACGCCGCCGCCAAAGGTGAACTGACGCACCATACCTTCCGCGATCATGGGCAAATAGATGTTGCCGATGTCATTGTGCGTGGGCACGGAAATGTGCTCGACCTTGGCGCCGAGGCCGGCCAGCAGATCGACGGCGGCCAAAACAGCCTGATCAACCGCGTCTTCCGATTCCTCACGCCCGAAGCCTTCATCGATAATGCCGATGCGCAGGCCTTCGACGCCGCGATCCAGTTCCTCCGTATAGGTGTCAGCCCGCATGCCCCGTTGCCGGTTGTCATAGCCGTCGGGTCCGGCAAGAACCTCCAGGAACAAGGCGTTGTCCGCCACATTGTTGGTCATCGGACCGATATGATCGATCGAGACTTCCATGCTCATGATACCGCTATAGGGAACCAGACCATGGGTCGGTTTCATGCCGACGACGCCGGAAAAGGCCGCGGGGATGCGGATGGAGCCCGCCTGATCGCCGCCGATCGACATATCGACGGCGCCGGAGCCCACCAGCGCGGCACTGCCCGAGGACGAACCGCCGGCGGAATAGCCTTCCTTGACCGGGTTTTGCACAGGCCCGGTTGAAGAGGTGAAGCTGCTGCCCGAAACGCAGAAATATTCGCACACCGCCTTGCCGGTGATGGTGGCGCCAGCGTCTAGGATGCGGGTAACGATGGTGGCATCCACTTCCGGCACATAGCCTTCCAGCACCGCGGCGCCGTTCATCAACGGGACGCCGGCCAACAGTACGGTGTCCTTCAGTGCCACGGTCTTGCCCGCCAGCTTGCCCTCGTCCGCGCCCTTGATGTCGGTTTTGACGTACCAGGCGTTCAGGGGGTTGTCCTTCGGCGCCGGGCGAACGCCGGGGCTACGGGGGTATTTGACTTCAGGCAGGGCATCGGGGCCGGTCAGGGCCGCATCGGTCGCTGCAAACAGCGGCCCCAGGACCTGGCCGAAGAATTCCGTGTCCTCGTCGGATAGGCTAACCCCGAAGGTCGCAGCAATCTCACGCATTTGTTTGTCGGTCGGATTCATTTGCCTACACTCCCTAAGGTTATGTTGCTTCAATTAGGCTGACGTCAGACACGCCGCCTCAAAATCGGTCACTGTCAGATCGGGTAGCGATTACTACACCTAAGATGACCAGTGCAAACTTGTGAATGGCACCCAACGGGAAAACCCTGATATCCGCTTACGAGCACTCGCACACGACCTCGGAGTGCTGATTTCCAGAAGGGTTTCCGTTACAAAATGGGATCAATGGTCTCGAATTGTTTAGTACCAAATTACTCTACGGTGTCAGGTAGCGCATAAAATTAGGGTTTTTAGGAAGCTCGCCAGAAGCGCCATACATTACGACTTGACCCCGATCCATCACGTACGCGTGACTAGAGATCCTAAGCGCTAGTTCAACATGCTGCTCAACGATTACCACACTGATCTGGGTTGTCATCTCCTCTAATCGCTCCGCAATTTCCTCTACAACACCAATCCAAACTCCCTCTGTCGGTTCATCAAGCAACAGGATTCGTGGATTTGATAGCAAGGCTCGGCCTATCCCAAGCATCTTGCGCTCCCCACCGCTCAATGTGCCCGCGATTTGGGACATACGTTCCCCGATCTTAGGAAAGATCTCTACAACCCTGTCGATGCCCGATTTATCAGAATTGCTTAGGCCTCCTACGAGTAAATTCTCGTGGACAGATAAACTACCGAACACCGCCCGTTCCTGCGGCACATAACCGATTCCTTGGCGAATTCGCTGATGCGTCGGGGTTTTTGTAACATCGGATCCATCTAATACCAATCGACCGCGCGCTGGATTCAATTCGCCGATAATACTTTTCATCAAGGTCGTCTTGCCGGCACCATTTAAACCCAATATAGCGACCCCACCCGTGCGCGGGGCAACCAGAGATGCATCAAACAATGCCTGGCTGGTGCCATAATAAGTGCACAGCCCTTCAACCTCGAGTATAGGATCTTCAGACACGGGTTAGATAAACCTCCTTGACGCGTTCGCTATTCTCTATTTGTTCGGGAGTGCCGTTATCCAGTACTTGACCCTGATCAAATACGGTAATCACGTCCGACAGGTCCTTGATGAAATCTAAGTCATGCTCAACAATTAGCATCGAGCAGCGCTCCTTAATGGGTCTTAGCAATTCTCCCGTGACGCGTCGCTCTTCTGGGCTCATGCCAGCCGTCGGCTCATCAAGCAAAAGGAGCCTTGGCCCAGGTGCCAAGGCCATGGCAATCTCTAACCATTGCTGTTCGCCATGCGACAAATTGCCAGCCAGATCATCGGCACGTGCCTCGATACCGAACTCAGATAGAGTATCCAATACCTGTGTATGCAATTTCTGTCGCGACCGAGAGCCAGCCAAACTCAATAACGAGTGCGCCGCCTGGAGACTCAGAAGAATATTGTCATAAACACTCAAGAGATTGAACACGCTGGTAATCTGAAATTTAAGACTCATACCGCGCCGTGCCCTGATCGCCGGCGGCGTTGTCGATATATCTTCACCTAGAAATGAGAGTGTACCTTCTTCAGGGCGCTCGGCACCCGCGATACTTTTGAGGAGTGTGCTTTTCCCAGACCCATTTGGCCCAATCAAACCGTGGAATTGCTGATTTTCGACAGTCAGGTTTACAGCATCCAAAGCAACCAGTTTTCCAAAGGTTTTACATACCCCTTTAACTTCGAGCAATGCCATTAGTCGCCTCTTGTGTCTGACTTACTATTGGCACCACGCCATCGAAAACTACCTATTCTTTCGCGATTAGAAACAAGCATACCTAGCAAGCCCATCGGCCTGAACATGATCACGAGCAACAATAGGAAACCTAAGATAATTACCCAAAAATCTCGAAGATAATCGATCAATATTATTGTCGCGAACTCGATAGCCGCGACGCCGATTACCGCTCCGATCAAAGTGGAAACACCACCAAGGATCACGTAAAGCATCGCCTGGGTGGAATAAATAGGGCCCATTAAGGCTGGCCACACGAAACCTTCATGAAAAGCATAAAGACCACCCCCCAAGCCAGCTATAGCGCCGCTCAGAGTGAAAACGATTGCCCTGGTAAGCTGCACTTTATAGCCTAGAAAAGTAATACGCTCCTCTCGGTCCCGAATTCCTGCCAATACCAGTCCAAATTGCGAACGCACCAGAATGCGACAGCCAACATAAGCCGCCACCAAAAAACCTAAGGCAAGGTAGTAAAAGCCCACGCCTTCATACAAAGGCATATCTCCAATTGTCAGTGCCTTAGTTATCGAGACACCGTTTTGTCCGCCAAGATAGTACCACGCGCGGGCCAAGCGTTCGCCGGCATAAGATCCGGTCAGCGTGCCAAAAGCAATGAATATTATGCTCGGCGTCCTGCTGCCGCTTAACAGAAACGCAGCCAACAACATGGCCAATACCAATCCGACAGCTACAGCCACTGGCAGGACTATGAAGATCGACGAAATACCCAAATCGCGTGACATCACTGCCACGACATATCCAGCCCCACCAAAAAATAAAGCCTGACCAAAACTCATCAAGCCGGCGTAGCCCCATGCGAGATCAAAACTCAGGCCAAAAAGACTCAGGATCAAAACCTTAGTCGTAAAAACGATCCAGAAGAATGAGTCATCTTCTGACCATACCAAGCCCGACAACAAGGGCATTAAGGCGAACAGCACAAACACTACAAGCTCAATGGTCAGGAGGCGGCTGATACGGCCGTTTGTCCCAGGACGTGCCCCTGCAATTCTATTTAGGATAGTCATTTATTCAAGAACGGGGTCAGGTGAGGGCCGCGACCGCGCGATCAATACGATCACGCGGTCGCGCATTCCTTTATCCACACTCCTTTGGATGCACCTGGTCGGCCTTATCTATAATCTCGTATTTGCCGGCCTTGGCTACTGCAATGTACATGTTCATCTGGCAATGATACGTACCCGGCACTATATTGGACGGACCGCCTGGACCATTAGCGATTTTGGCGTGATCCAATGCCGCGGCGACGCTATCACGGTCTACCGCTCCGGCCTCCTTAACCGCCGCTTCCCACAGCTTGACGCCGCGGTACATTCCAGTTGATCCACTTCCCGCAGTGAACAGAACTTTGTCCTTGTGCGCGTGTATTTTTTGGTACGCTGCTTGAAGTTTTGCACTGAATGGATCGTCAATATTCTGGAAATAATCCAGACAACTGGCCAGCCCTTCCATCTCCTCTGCGGCGTTAAAATTGAGGGCGTTTTCATCGTAATAGACACAGGATAACCGCCCTCCTCTCTTAAGAAAACCGGCTTCATAAAGTTGTTTGATGAAAGGCCCGAGCCCTGGCGGAATGACTGTGTTGAATACCACGTCGATCTTTTCGTCCATAATCCGTTTGACCGTCGCACCGTATTCGACCTGGTCGAGCGGGTAGTATTCCTCTAAAACAACCTCGCCGCCGTTGTCCTCAATTGACTTACGGGCGTATTCATTAAGGACATGTGGCCAAACATAGTTGGCCGAAGGCAAGGCGAAGCGTTTACCGCCGTTGGCGATCAACCATGGGATTAGATCGTCACACTGCTGCGCCGGCGTCGGTCCAGTACAAAAGAGATTAGGCGTACACTCACGACCCTCGTAGAGCTGCGGATAAATGTAAAGGGTGCGACCACGCCCTACTATAACGTCCTTAATAGCGTTACGCATAGAACTAGTAATGCCCCCAAGAACCACATCGACACGGTTGCGCTGGACCAGCTTGCGCACAACGCCGACTGCGATCTGCTCATTTGAGGCAGTATCTTCAAGATACATCTCCAGCGGCCGACCCAAAATACCACCATCAGCATTAATCTGGTCAATGGCTAACTTAGCCACTCTGGAACAAGGAATGCCACCGAATGAGATCGGACCCGTTAGGTCAGTCGCTATGCCGACTTTGATGGGGCCGGCTGCATGGCTCCACTTGGCCGGAAATACCCAACTGCCTATACCAGTCGCTATAGCGCCGGACATCCACATGGCGTTTTGCAACAGGATACGCCGGGAAAATTGCTTATCTGTTAGAGAATATTTTGTATGGTCATTCAAAATTATGCCCTCCATTTTGATAGAAGCCCCGATGGCTTCAGTTTCACCAAAACAATCGCAACAACAAAAACTAGAACATCAGCTAGGATCGGATTCACCATATAAGGCAGCCCCGAAGCCATTGCACCAATGAGAGCGCCACCTACCGCGGATCCCTCGAAGGTGCCGATGCCGCCGAGCATGACGGCCAGAAATCCCTGAATTACGAAACGCAGTCCCATGTCTGCATTAAACATCATTAATGGCGTGATGATGGCGCCCGCTAGTCCCGCTAATGCAGCACCAAAGCCAAAAGTAGCCGCATAAATCCGCGAGGTTGAGATGCCAGACGCGCGCGCAAGCTCAGGGTTTTCCAACGATGCACGAACACGCAGGCCAAAACTTGTCCGATTCAGCAGCAGATAGGATATAGTGACCACGAGTATTGTCATGAGAATTGCAGCAACGCGCCATTTAGACACGCTGATATCACCTACGACAAACATGCCGACGAGCGGTTCCGGCACCCGCAAATACAATCCATCAATCAGGCCCCGCACGGTTTCTCGAATAATAACCCCAATTGCGTAGGTTCCCAGCATCGCAACGATAGGCGCGGCATAGAAGCGACGGATTATCGTGCGCTCCAATACCACTCCAACAATTGCCACCACGAACGGCGCGGCGACAATTCCGAACCAAAGCGGCAGGCCCCAAATATGGAACAAATATAGGGTGTAACCACCCAACAATATAAACTCACCATGAGCAAAGTTAAAGATTCCCATCATGCTGGCAATAACGCCCAAACCCAGCACGACTAAAATCATAATCGACGTATAGCAAAGTACGTTAAAAATAATTTGGAAAGCGCCTTCCATGCGTCGGGAATTCCCTCACTTAATTATTATTTGGTATTAACCGACATTCCCCAGATAGCCTCCTGGTTCGCGGAAATCATACCACCATGCCACCGTCGAGGGAACGCGATCTTTTTCACGGCCGCCTGATAACCTGATTTGGCAGTGTCAGAGCAAATCAGGTTGCTTGTTCGAATTTTTTTTGTGCACGTCCGACAAGAGAACCCGGCTTGTGTTGTTCTGTTTTGTTTGTTCGTGGTTGGCCCCCACTGAGTGGTCCAGTTTGAATGTTAGTGCATGACTGGCCTGGTTGCCATTCGAACGATGGTTTCCGGGGCTGGCGGGCGAGCTAATACATGCAGGAATTAGGTGTTCCTATTTCGGAATCATACCGCACGCGCGCAAATGTCGGCTATGAGTCTTGGGTTCATCCGA
>Ga0187827_10007225_pt1 | contig 12433 bp, 12 predicted proteins | sample ETNtaG_39_FD_167969 | JGI IMG/M metagenome (GOLD analysis project Ga0187827, IMG submission 167969) | Marine microbial and viral communities from oxygen minimum zone, Eastern Pacific Ocean - ETNP2014_SV_150_PacBio MetaG (Illumina Assembly) | ecosystem: Environmental > Aquatic > Marine > Hypoxic... | reverse complement strand
AGTTTCTAGAGAAGAAATAAGGCTAAAGAATTAATCAATAGAAGACATAGAATAAATGCAACATATTGAAGAATTGATTTATCAGACTAAAGTAGACTACCTTAATCGGAATTTCTTGAATTGATCACCTTTAGATCGTTATGAGATTCAAAATAAAGGAGACATAGTTACGAATATATTCTTCTCTTTAACGGTAATATGAAACTGCAGCTTTCTCAATGGGCTTTCCTTCTCTCGAAGATTTAACTTTACGTACAGCCTCATCTAAATGTTTCATGGATACATTCGCTTCGCTTACATGTATTTTTGCTGCATCAGGACTCGGATATGCAGAGATAAAATTCTGAAGTACAACACTAACAGCAGTATTTATAACGGCTGCCATATCAGCTCCACTGAATCCATCTGTTTGGTCAGCTATTTTTCCAAGATCTACATCTTTTGTAAGCGGCTTTCCAATAGCATGTATTTCTAATATCTTCTGCCTAGCACCTCTATCAGGCATTGGAATAAATAAAAGCTTGTCAAATCTTCCGGGTCTTAGAAGCGCTGTATCCACCATATCTAGTCGATTCGTAGCTGCTAAAACAACAACTCCAGAAAGAGAACGGACACCATCTATCTCTGTAAGTAATTGGCTAACAACCCTCTCTGTAACCATGATATCACCTCCAGCACCTCTGACAGGAGCAAGAGCATCTATTTCATCAAAGAATATAACACACGGAGCAGCTTGTCGAGCTCTTCTAAATACTTCTCGAACACCACGCTCAGATTCACCCACCCATTTTGAAAGCAGTTCAGGTCCACGAACACTGATAAAGTTAGCTTCACTTTCAGTAGCAACAGCCTTGGCAAGGAGAGTTTTACCTGTCCCTGAAGGTCCATGTATCATAACTCCTTTTGGCATACTATAACCTATGGTTTCATAAATTTCTGAGTATTTTAATGGCCATTCAACTGCTTCCTGAAGTTCTTTCTTAAATGATTCAAGTCCACCAATAGCATTCCATTTTACATCAGGAGATTCAAGATATACTTCTCTCATTGCTGATGGTGTTACATCCTTTAGAGCTATTTCAAAGTCGTTCATGGTTACTTTCAGTTTTTCGAGAAACTCTGGCTCAATCTTGCTGTCATCCAGCTTTAACTCTGGAAGCACTCTTCTAAGAGTTTTCATTGCAGCCTCTTTCGCTAGATACTCCAAATCAGCTCCAACAAAACCGTGAGTTTTAGACGCCATTTGCTCTAAATCAACATCCACTTGAGGCATGTTTCGAGTATGAATCTGTAGAATCTCAAGTCTACCACGCTTACCTGGAACATTGATCTCAATCTCTCTATCGAAGCGACCAGGTCTTCTCAAAGCAGGATCAATGGCGTTTGGTCTATTTGTTGCAGCAATAACTATTACCTTTCCACGTGCTTCTAAGCCATCCATAAGAGATAGCAATTGACTTACAACCCTTCGCTCAACTTCACCAGTAACTTCTTCTCGTTTTGGTGCTATTGAATCTATTTCGTCAATGAAAACTATTGAAGGAGATTTTTCTCTTGCCTCTTTGAAAATATCTCTTAATCTCGCTTCAGACTCTCCATAGAATTTACTCATTATTTCAGGACCACTAATACTAATAAAGTGAGCACTACTCTCATTTGCAACTGCCTTTGCCAAAAGGGTCTTACCCGTACCAGGAGATCCAAATAGAAGAACTCCTTTAGGAGCTTCAACACCAAGCGTCTCAAAGATTTCAGGATGCCTGAGTGGTAATTCAATCATTTCACGGACTTTTTGAATTTCATCTTTAAGTCCACCAATATCTTCATAGGTTACCTGAGGTACCCCTCTTAAGACCTCACCTTTTTCAGAAATAGTAAATACTGTTTTTTGGGTTATCAGCACAGCATCAGCAATAGGATTTACACCAATAACTTGAAAAGTTAGTCTTCCTCCAAAATAAGGTATCATAATATTATCCCCCTTTGTAACTGGAACACTTTCTAGTGCATCAGCAAGGTAACGTTCATCTATTGGAGGTATAGCTTCAAGAGGTGCTACAACAACCTTTTCTGCAGATGGAGCTTTTATCTTTTTTATTGTTACTGTATCTCCTATCGCAACTCCTGAGTTATTTCTTATCAAGCCATCGATTCTTATAACGCCCCTACCTTCATCGGATGGATAAAGTGGTAAGCATTTTGCAACTGTTCGCCGTTTACCACTTATTTCAATAACGTCACCAGTAGAAGCGTCTAGTGCATCCATAGCATCATAATCGATTCTTGAAACTCCTCTGCCTACATCTCTAGTATATGCTTCCAGTACTTTTAACATTGCTGAATGTTCACTCATTACTAGTTGACCTACACTAAGATATCTCGTATTATTGTCCTTATTAGTCTTCCCTTAAATTGAATTTTTAAATCGAAATCTAATGAATTAAAATGATAACGAATTATTCTCTAAAATATTGTTATTTTTTCAATATCATATCAATTATTTTCTAAGATACAATCAACATTGATGTGGTGACCAATTTTCTTATATACAAATGGAAACTAAAAAGATAAGAATTTATTAGGTAAGAATAAGAATGCATATTATATTAACAAATCATTTCATTCATTAAAGTATCAAAGAGTCTAGATTAAATGACTTTATCAGAGAAGAATACATATTTTTTGAGAGAACAATGTCTCTATTGTAAAGCAGAAAAGATGCTCTGCGGAAAGTCTAGTTGTCCAATAATTGTTAAAGCTAGTAGAATTGTAAAATATCAAACAAAAATGAATTTCAAGGAAATTTATGGAGATACACCACCAGGTGTTTTTGTAGGTAGCGAAGGGTATCCAAAAGTGTTTGTGGGTCCATTAGTCACCCCCTATCACGGAAATACAGAGATTTTGGATGCCCCAGAAAGATGGATAGGAAAAAATATTGATGAAATTATTAATTACAGATATTCTCTAATAAGAGGAAAAATCAGAAGCAACATATCAGAACCACAAAATAGCAGTAGAATATTGGATTCTCTTCAAGAACTTGCAATGGCATCTAAACCTGTGGAATCTGAAGCTACATTTAGTAAGAAACCTGACAATAAACTATCTTTGAGCTCTGAAACTCAACCGTTTGGACCTTCAGCATCACTAAAGACATTCAAGATTTCAAGTCTAAAAGTGGATAAGAGAATAGAAAAGGCATATTATGACAGAGATCTGAGAGCAACAGAAGCTATACAAGATCTCTATTTACAAGGCATATCAGTTACACGGATTCAAAAAGCTTTCAGTATGGGAATGTTTGGGTTAGGGAATAAGAGGAAAATAGTTCCTACCAAATGGACTATAACTGCAATAGATAACGATATTTCTTTGAAATCTCTAGAAAAAGTTAAACAATTTGAATTGATTGATGAATATAGGGTTTACATATTCCATAATCTAGATAATATTTTTGTTACGATACTTTTACCAGAGAATTGGAAGTTTGAATGGATAGAAGCTTGGTTTCCAAGGACCACCTGGAATGAAAATGGATCTTCTCCAGCTATAATGGGAGATTATGAACCATATTGGGGCAGGAAAACATATGCAAATATTGGAGGATGTTACTACTCTGCACGACTTGCAATAACTGAGCGCTTAATACGGGAAAGAAAGCAAGCTTCTGCATTAGTTCTTCGTGAAATTCATCCGGGATACATTTTACCAGTGGGTGTTTGGAATGTAAGGGAGAGCTTAAGAACTGCTCTCAGAAGCAATCCTAACAAATTTGACACACTAGATTCTGCAATGAAATATGCTTGCAAGAATCTCACTATTCCATTTCAAAAATGGTTAGAGAGAAGTACTCTTCTTAGGCAATCGTTTTATCAGAGAAAGATATCAGAGTATCTTTGAGTGTTAGGTCAAAGTTATCGCACAATTGTTTCTTTTTTTGTTTTTCAAATAATTATTATTTATATTGATGATTAATAAGAGATCTTTACTGTCAAGAAACAGATTGAGTGGATCATTACTAATTATATCAGGAAACTTAATATTATTAACTGTAACAATACTTCTTTTGGTAATTACAGGAAGAATAGAATATCTTTTAATCCTTGGTTTATCGGCAGCGGTCACTATATTTACAGGCTTAGGAATTAAGCCCAATATTTTAGGAAAACACTTGATTAGAAATGAATGGTCAACACCCATATTTCTGACGATTGGCGGAACAATGTGGGTAGTCGAAACATCGATCCTCCTAATACTTTTCCAAGGAATCGGACCAGTGCTCTATACTTTTTCCACATTAATAGCCTGCACTATTCTTCTTATTGGATCAGACATCGTGTTAGAAATCAACAATGTGAAGAAACAGACACCGGATCTCCTTAATGAAAGAGAACTTATTATTGAGCAAATTACTTACTAAAAATAATAATAGTTTCTACTAAAAATCTAATTTTATACTAAAGCAGAATCATAATTCCGAAATTATCGATTAATACCAATATCCCAATTCTGTCCAGGTTTTCGATCTAAAGAATATCTTTTGAAAAATGTCTTTTTATTTCTAACCCTAGGATTGGGAGATATCTTTTTCTGTTTTTCAAGCTTAGGAGTTTGGCTTCGAACCTTGCCTGCCTTTGTTAATGAACCGTGAGTTGGCATCTATACACCTTTGTAAACATTGAAAAATGCGAAAAAGGTATTTAAAAGTGTTGCGAAAAATATTCAAAACATTTTGGTGTAATAAACATAAAATCTATTTATTCAGTTTTTTTACCCGATTATATTGATGTTTTTCTACCGTTAATATTGCGACGTGAAATTCCGAAATCATTTGAGACTTCTTTAAGCTGTTTTGATGAAAAAACGGGTCCATCAAGGCAAAGAAGGTATCTACCAATACTGCAGCTTCCGCAGAGCCCAAAACCACATTTTATATATCGTTCAAGGCTAACTTCCATTGGAATAATCCTCTTTTCAGCTAAAACAAATATTTTTTTTAGCATAGCTTCTGGGCCACAGGTGTATATCTTATCATATTTTTCATTCTTAAGTAGAACTGTTACATGATCAGAGGCTACACCTTTAGACCATAACTTCCATCGTCAGTGGTGACTATGATTTTATGCTTAGAATTTGAAAGCAAATCTTGAGCATCCTTAAAAAAAGGTATTTCATTTCGACTTTTACCAGCCAACATAAGAGTCACGCGCGATCCTTTTTTTACAAGAATCTTGGTTAACGGTAATAATGGAGATAATCCTGTTCCACCTCCAACAAGTAAACAATTACCGGATATTGGAATAAAACCATTTCCGTAAGGACCTCGAATTCCAATAGGATCATTTTCTTTCTTATTGAAAAGTGCTTTTGATGTTTTTCCAATTGATTTAACCGTGAATCCACAGATATCTTTACCATCCATAAATGACAAACTCATAGGAATTTCACCTATATCCGGAACCCATATCATAGCAAATTGTCCTGGAGAAGCTACAGAACATCTTTTATCTTGAACGAAAAGTGTTAAAATATCATTTGTTTCGTTCCGCAGTTGTTTTACCGTGGTAATCCGTGGTTTATTAATAAGAATGTGATCTTCCAACTAGTTCACCTATTTCTTTTATTCCATGATTATTCATATATTTCTTAATTCCATTAACTATTTCTCCCAAAACATCAAGACCTTTGTATGCTACCGCAGATCCAACTTGTACACAGGAAGCACCAGCTAAAAAAAACTCAACCGCATCACTCCAATGGGTTATTCCACCACATCCGATAATTGGAATATCAACTTTCTGTGATATATCGTAAACACAACGAATGGCTATTGCCTTGATCGCTGGACCAGAAAGCCCACCTACATGATTAGCGAGTATAGGACGACCAGTTTCTATATCAATAACCATAGCTCGAACTGTGTTTATTGCAGTTACTCCATCAGCCCCTGAATCTTTCGCTGCCGAAACTATTTCCACAATATCTGTAAGGTTAGATGAAACTTTTATCAAAACAGGTCTTGATGAAAACTTTTTTGCAATTTTAACAATTGATGAAACTGCCTCAGGGTCTTGTCCTACTTCAAGACCAACTTTCTCTACATGTGGACAAGATAGATTTAATTCGTAACAATCAACTGAGATAGATTCCAATCTTGAAATCATATCACTAAATTCAGTAGGTGTAGATCCAAATAAGCTTACCACTATAGGGATAGGTTTCTCCTTTAAAGTTGCTAACTCTTTTGAGAATACATTGATACCTGGATTGGAAAGTCCAATAGCATTTACATAACCGCTTTCAACTTCAACAACAGTAGGGTTACGGTACCCTTCTCTAGGATTCACACTGATAGATTTTGTTACCATTGCTCCTGCTCCAGCCTCAGCTACACGAGGAAGAATATCTGGATGAACACCGACTACACCAGATGCTAACATAACTGGATTATTCATTATAAAATTCTTCAGCTGAAAAGAGACCTGCAAATCGTTTTGATTGCTCTTTTCATGAAGTTTCAAACATAACCATCCTTCACATCTAGATTTCGTGCTTTAAACGTTTGTCTTTTTGTGATTGATACTAAGTTTGAATTTTAGTATCTTTTTTAGATAGTGGTCAGTAGTTAAGGATTTATGTCAACATTCTCACGGTGGAGGTAGGAGATACATTATGAAAGGAAGGTTATTTCTAACAGAATTAGGTGTTTTGATTTTAGATAAACCAATGAAAACAATGTTAGTGAAAAAGTATCCAGTCGGAGAAGATATTCAAAGATTTCGACAAATAGAATTAGGCGAAATTGATGATTGGCTTAGAAGCATTATTTTGGAAGCAAAAGAAAGAGGTTTTGATGAATTTTTAATTTACGAAGAAGCATTAAGAAAAGCATTAGACAAAAATGGGTTCAAAGTAAGAACTCTTTCAGACGGAGAAATTAATCGTTTACAAAATAGAAAATTGAGATTAATTGTAGATGCTGGTTGGGCTAAGGATGAGAAGGAAGCTAAAGAGCTAGTTAGAGTTTTTGCACTTGAATTATCAAATGTAAAACTTAGAGAATTAGCTGCCAATCCTGATTTACAGGTTATGCAATCTGTTCAAGCTCTCGATGAAATAGATAAAGTTGTTAATATTTTAGAGGCAAGAGTTAAGGAATGGTATGGTTTACATTTTCCTGAACTTGAAAGAATCTTAGATAGTCCAGAAGCATACATAAAATTTGTTAATAATTTTGAGAGACGTGAAAATATTACAAGAAAAAAACTTGAGGAATATGGTTTCACATCTGAAAAGTCCAAAGAAATACTTTCTGCAGCAGACAGATCAAAGGGAACAGAACTTAGAGATGAAGATTTACAAAAAATATCAAGTCTTTCTAAAGAAGTAACACAATTATCATCAATGAGAGATAGTCTAGCAAAGCATGTTGAAAAAACAATGAAACAATTTGCACCTAATATAGCTTCAGTGGCAGGAGAAACGATCGGGGCAAGATTGATTGTAAAGGCAGGTGGATTAAAAAAGATAGCTCGTCTTCCAGCTAGCACAATACAAGTTTTAGGGGCAGAGAAAGCTCTCTTTAGAGCTATTCGTACAGGAGCAAGACCACCAAAACATGGAATATTATTTCAACATCAAGCTGTACATGTTGCACCAAAATGGCAAAGAGGAAAGATAGCACGCTCTCTTGCAGCAAAAATTGCAATTGCTAGCAGGATAGATGCTTATCGTGGAACACATGAGGATGGGCTCAAAGAAAAGTTTGATCAGAGATTAGAAGAGATAAAGAAAAAGTATGAAGAACCACCAAAAACCAGAAACCTCGAGTTTAAGAAGATGAAAAATAAAAGTGATAAAAAGAGAAGGAACCCGAAGATTAAGAAAAGTAAGGCTAGAAGGTAAAGATAAACTTGTTACCTTAAATCTCGTTCCTGGTACCAATGTGTATGGGGAAGAAATTTTAAGGCTGGATGGTGAAGATTACAGAATATGGGATCCTTTTAGAAGCAAATTATCTGCAGCCTTACTCAATGGTCTAAATAATTTTCCAATAATCGAAGGAAGTCGAATGTTATACTTAGGTACCTCAACAGGTACAACTGCAAGTCATATATCGGATATAATAGGGGAGGAGGGAATAATATTTGCAGTTGAAAATGCACCTCGTGTAGCTAGAGAATTTATTGAGCGTGTTGCACTAAAAAGAAAGAATGTGATCCCAATAGTGGAAGATGCTCGAAAACCAAATTTGTATGCTGCAATGTTCACTAAAGTGAATATAGTATATTGTGATATAGCCCAACGAGATCAGACAGAGATCGCTATAATGAATTGCAAGAGACATTTGATAAAAGGGGGAAACATTCTGTTAATTGTTAAGTCTAGAAGTATTGATGCAAATATTGATCCTGAAAGAATATTTCAACAGGAAACATCAAAAGTAGAGAGAGAAGGATTTAAAATTCAACAAATCATTAGACTTGATCCTTTCGATAAAGACCATGCCATGATAAATGCAATTTTCTAAAAATAATTAATAATCATCTAGACTTGTAGATTTAATTTTCTCCCAAGTTTTCCAAGATTTTCTTGAGAATGAAGGCGCTTCACCTTGGTTAGAAAACCATTCTTCAAGAAATTTTATTGTTCTTGAATCTGAAGGATAACCACTTCCAAAATATCCATTTTCTTCAGCTATCTTTGCAATTTCAGCATCCCGCTCACATTTGGCAACAATCGAAGCAGCAGAGACAATAGGATATTTTTGGTCAGCTTTGTGAGTTGAAAATATCTTCACATCTTTTGTCAGTGTGGATCTAATATCATCTGCAAATCTCTTTGGATTAATATCAGCGGCATCTACGTAGATAATGTCGGGATCTTGATTCAATACTATTTGACCCATTGTTATAGCTTCAAGATAATTCAATCGTCGATATTTTTTGCCTTTACTCACATATTCATCAATTTTAGATGGATGTATTTTTTGAGTTACAACTGTCTTTGATATATTCTTGATTAATTTTAAAAGTCGATTTCTATTGTTTGGAGTAAGCAGTTTTGAATCTTTAACGCCAATTTCTGATAATTGACTAAGTTTACTTTTTTCAATCACTACTCCTCCAATGAGCAACGGTCCTATTATAGAACCTCGACCAGCTTCATCTAACCCCATTATTATCAAATCACTTTTTTTTGCCAATTGTTGTGCTCCAGAAGTTTTAGATTCTCCTTTACTAATATTATACTTTTTTTAAATAAAAAAAATTGGAGTTATAATTAAATAATACAAACATGGCAACGTAATGGTTATTTGGGCTATTAACAATGGTTTGGTTTGATTTGCAATCAAAAAATTCTGAAGAAATCGAAAGTATTAATCATAAGATCACATCACTGCTCACATATAGGTCAGGATTAATTAAAGAAATTAAGCTAGTTCATAATAAAAGAAAAGAACTGAATGACGAAATAAGAAGACTTTCTAAAAAAATTGATGAAACAAGAGAAAATCTTGATGTGGGATATGGTTTTTACCAAGATACAAGGAAAATGAGGAGAGAAACTCTTTCCAAGATTAGAGAATTAAAACTTAAAATACAAACTATTGAAGAAAATGCGAAAAAGTTTGAAAGAGATCTTCCTAATGAGAATGGCAGTAAAATAGCTGAGAGACTCAAAGATGCAGATTGGAAGATACAAACTGAAAAACTTACAATAGATGAAGAGAAGGAACTGGTCCAACTAATTAAGAATCTAGAATTAGATTTACGAAAATGGAAGAAGGCTTATGAAATCAGAAAGGACATCCATAATTTGCGGTCTGAAATTAATATATTAAAGGATAAGATGGATGATATTAATCTTTCAAGAGAAGAATTCAAAGTAGAATTTGAATCAGGGAAAGATAAACTCGCAAATGATTATAAAGCAAGAGATCAACTGTTCAAAGAAATTAATGAGATTAGAGAAGAGATTTTGGAATTAGAAGAAAGTATAGCAAAGACAGACAAACAACTTGAAGAGATTAAAAGTAAACGTAAAGAAATTATTATCTTAGAGAAAAAAGAAGAAGAAGAGAAATCTAGAATTAAAGAACAAGAACTACTTGTAAAAGCTAAAAGCATAGCGAAAGATAAGCTCTCAAAAGGCGGAAAACTCTCATTTGAAGATTTAAAATTAGTTTTTGAAGATGAGAAATAATTATTCGACAATCATCAATCAATTAGATTGGGAGCTATTGTTTAAGTAAAACCTCTCTAACATAATAAAACAAAGAATTGAACAATAAAGATATTCAAACCAATAAACTATTGGTTTTATGCGTAGACCGAGACAATGATATTGGAGAAAAGGGCAATATTAAGACCCCGGTAGTAGGTAGAAAAGATTGTCTCTATGCTGCCTCTGAGCTCGCTTTATCTGATCCAGAGGAAGCAGACGCAAATGCTATATTTGCGGCCATTAAACAATTTGATGATCTAGTAAAAAAAGGATATCACTGTAATATTGCAGTAGTGGCTGGAAGTAGTAAAGGAGGATTTGAAGCAGATAAAATAATTCGAAAACAGGTAAAAAAAATCATTAGTAATTCTACGGCTGAAGGTACAGTATTAGTTTCAGATGGAATTGAAGATGAAGTGGTTATTCCCATTATCCAGAATCTTGTTGAAGTTGTTTCTGTAAAAAGAATAGTTGTGAAGCATAGCAAGAGTGTAGAAGAAACTTACGCAGTATTGGGCAAATACCTGAAAATGTTGATATATGACCGAAAATATTCAAGAATCGCATTAGGTGTCCCAGGAATTTTCTTATTGCTTAGTTCTATAGCAATATTCTTTGGTCAAGAAAGAATTGTAAGTTTTATTGCACTGGGATTAATTGGTGGAACATTTCTAATTCGAGGATTTGATTTGGATAAATGGATTGAGTCACTTCCGCGTCTAAAACCATCAGGATATCTTAGATTATTCTCGTCTATGGCCAGCCTCCTCATTATCGCAACCTCATTCTTTACTGCTTTTGTGGCAGTATCTGAAACAGAAGCATTTCAAAGTGTCCAGATAGATGCTAACATGATATGGGTTCATGGAGCCTTTCTATTGGGTAAATTCATTCAAGAAGCACTCTTGATTCTTTGGATAGGAATTGGAGTATATTTTGGGGGAGCTGCATTAGTTAATTATCTAAAGGGAAGTATTTGGATTCTCAGTAATAGTGTAGGAGTTATAATACTAGCACTTCTTTACTTTCCAGTGCTTCAATTTTCCGAAATATTGATGGGAATTGGGAGTACAGCCACATTAATATCCTTTTTATTAGTAGGATTTGCTATCTTCTTCCTAATAGTAACTATTGTTTACATGTATATTCAATCACGTAAAAAATCTAAAGGCAGTGGATACCAAAAATTTGAAAGATAATTTTTTTTATATCGAATTACTCAATTGATAATTTAAAATATTAATTTGGTTTTTTCCATCAGATAATTGTGAATCGGTTGAATGAGATATGAGGATAGTTAAAAAAAATCTAAGCAACATAATTATAAGTAGAACTTTACAATCATGCCAGAAGTAAGCATTGGGATATTTTGGAGTAATAAGAAGTATTTTATACAAACCATTCCTAGTAGGACTGTATAAAGTATATCAAAAGTATTTAGAAGAGCAAATAACTAAAGCTCAAATTCCCCAACATATTGGGATAATTTTAGATGGAAATCGACGTTGGGCCAATATACATACGTATTCTCGAAAATTGGGTCATCAAAGAGGTGCAGATAATACTGATCATATTTTTGAGTGGTGTCATGATATTGGTGTAAAAGCAGTAACGCTCTATGCTCTCTCAACTGAGAATCTGGATAGATCACAAGAAGAGCTCGATGAACTTTTTGAAATTATTGAAGAAAAGCTTAAAGATCTTCTTGACGATGAGAGAATTCATCGGTATGAAATAAAAGTAAAGTCTCTTGGGAAATCAGATTACCTTTCGGAAGGGATTAGAAAAATACTAAATAATCTTGAAGATAAAACCAAAGATTATTCAAATCATTTTTTAAACATAGCAATTGCATATGGAGGAAGAACTGAAATGCTGGATGCCATCCAGAAAATAGCTGAAGAAGTAAAGACAGGCAGGTTGAAGATTAATGATATCGATATTAAAACTGTGAATAAATATCTTTATACAGCTCATTTGCCAAATCCAGAACCAGAACTAATTATCCGTACATCAGGTGAAGAGAGACTCAGTGGTTTTCTTCTTTGGCAAGGAGCATATAGTGAATTAGTTTTTTTGGATGTATATTGGCCAGATTTTCGTAAGATAGATCTTATGAGAGCAATTAGGACATATCAAAATCGGTTAAGACGTTTTGGTCAATAGTATTGAATGGATAGATATACGGGTCATAGAGCAAAGA
>Ga0187827_10007224_pt1 | contig 12433 bp, 10 predicted proteins | sample ETNtaG_39_FD_167969 | JGI IMG/M metagenome (GOLD analysis project Ga0187827, IMG submission 167969) | Marine microbial and viral communities from oxygen minimum zone, Eastern Pacific Ocean - ETNP2014_SV_150_PacBio MetaG (Illumina Assembly) | ecosystem: Environmental > Aquatic > Marine > Hypoxic... | reverse complement strand
TGGTGCTGGTCGCGTCATACTGTCTGAACCCAACCCGACCCGACTTTCTATGGGAAGGCAGTTTGGAGCGGACATTCTGAATGACCCAACTGAAGTTGATCTGGTTGATCTCATCAATGACCTCACAGATGGACATGGTGTCAAGGTAGGAGTCGAAGCGGTTGGAGTCCCTCAACTGGTGGCAAACGTTTCAAAAATGATCAGGCCGCGTGGAAATCTGGTTCTTGTCGGAGTCAGCCCGCAAGGCTCTGCTCTCCCAGTCGATCTTTATGAGTTCCACTACAAAGAAATAACTATGAGTGGTGCATTCGGTGCAGGGGATGCATTTGGTGAGGCTCTCGAAACGCTTCCTAATTTAAATCTCGCTGGAGTGGTCAGCGGACGTTTTCCACTTGAACGAACCGCCGAGGCTCTTGAAATTTCAGCTGGTGGGACTGGTGTCAAGTATATGATCGCACCCCATGATTAGCTCCTATATTCGTCGGGTATGAGTGGCGTGCTGTTCCCAATGGAGTTAGTCTTCGTTCGCTCGTTAATTTCGACCTAAATTGTGATCGCAATTGTTTATTTGGTTCAGAGGTAATTCATGCCAAAACTTTCCGGTGGTGAAGCCCTAGTTAAATCTTTAGTGCGGGAGGGTGTAGAGGTTGTTTTCGGGCTACCTGGGGTACAGATGTATGGAATCGTCGCGGCATTGCGAGATGAGCCAAGCATAAAATTCGTTGTAACAAGGAACGAAGCTGCGACAACATATATGGCGGACGGTTATGCAAGAACGACCGGAAAGCCTGGAGTTGTGATGGTTGTTCCAGGGCCTGGTATATACAACGCTGGCGGCGGTCTTTCGACGGCTTTCTCCAGATCGTCACCGATAGTATTTATCGCAGGCCAGATACCCCGATCTACCATCGGTAAGAATCTTGGCGGGTTGCATGAAGTAAATGATCAGAAAGAAATCACGAATCCGGTGACCAAGTGGCAGAAGCTGGTACTTCGTCCGAGAGAAGTTCCTGAGAATATTCATGAAGCTTTCAGGCAGGCTATGTCTGACCGCCCATCGCCTGTTCATTTTGAACTTCCACCCGAGACCATGGTTGAGCGAGAAGAAGTCCAGTTGCTTGAACCCGCCCAGATCATCCGCAGGTTACCTAGTAGTTCCCTTATAGAACAGGCAGCCAAGGAAATAGCGGCAGCACGCAAGCCCGTTATTTACGCAGGTGGTGGTATAGCGCGCTCAGATGCCGAAACTGAGTTGGTTGCATTCGCAGAGTCGGCCCGCATAGCTGTCCTAACATCTGCCGGTGGTAAAGGCACAATGTCCGAGAAACACCCGCTTGCACTTGGGGGGTCACTTGGACCGTCTGGGCTTCTTAAAGACTACATAGAGGATGCAGATCTGATCATAGGAATAGGTACCCGTTTTTCAATGCGTAACCAGGCCGGAGATGAAGCTCGGCTGGTTCATATCGATGCGGATCCGGAGATGATTGGACACGTTCATAAGAACACTCTGGGACTCGTCGGAGACGTGAAAGCAACCCTGCCACTGCTGGGAGCAGCTATACAGTCTGCCGGTGGGGGGGGTTGGAACTCTCCGGTCGAAGAAGTTCGAGATATCCAGCGCAAGCTTACCGTCAGCGAAGATGAATTAAACCATCCACAGGAAGATTATATTCAAGCTCTTCAAAAAGGAGTTCCGAGCGAAGCCATAACGGTTTTCGGAATGACCCAGCTTGGTTACTACTCAAGGCCACGATGGATCACTGAGAATCCAAAGACCTACATCGACTCAGGATATTCAGGGAACCTCGGATTTGCATTCCCGACCGCCCTTGGAGCGAAAGTAGGGAATCCCGGCAAGGATGTGGTTTGTGTATCAGGCGACGGAGGTTTCATGTACAACTCCTCAGAAATATCCACAGCGGTCAAGTACGGCATCAATCTGGTGACGGTTATATACAACGATGGTCATTACGGTAATGTCGCGCGGGATTTAGACGATGATTTTGGTGGAGATTACGAGACCGAATTCTCGAATCCGGATTTTGTAAAACTCGCAGAGGCATATGGTGCTATAGGACTTCGTGCCAAAGATCCGTTTGATGTCCAGAATGTGATTCCTAGAGCCCTAGATATGAAAAAGCCGGTATTCATTGATGTGCCGGTTAGTCGTGTCCCGCGGCCCAAGCAATGGGCAGCCAGAGCACCCTGGACCAAGCCACAGGAGGGGTTGATCGACTAATTCTCCCCAAATTCATGGGGTCTGAGGGCAGCTTCTATTGCGAAGTTAGCCGGGGTTTCAATGTCGTGCTTTGTCCCGAGTTCGACTACACGCGCGTTCAAAAGGCCGATTTCTATCGGGTTATTGGCGATCAGATCGTGACCCATCGACCCTATGATGAACGGCTCTCTCGCCTGGGTGGTAGCCAAAAGATCTGCAGCTATTGATTGAGGTAAAGGAATACCGGTTGCCCGTCCAACTTCGGCTACCTCTGATAGAACCTGCAGATACATCTGGGTTGTGGATTCCTGTGCGAAAATTTCTCCTATCGGTTTGCGTGTCAGAGCCGTCATGCCGCTCAGCGCACAAATGAAGGTGAATTTCTCCCAGATAGCCAACTCTATATTTTCGTGTGTCTCAGCCGCGATTCCTGCCGCAACACATTGAGTTGCAAGTTCGTTTACACGCGCACTTTGTCCCTGAGTTAAAGCACCTATCACAAGAGAACCAGGGCCACCTGCCTGTGTTACAACACCGGGGCTGGTGATCATTGATGAAACGGTTGCTGTACAACCCAGAACATGCTCTTTTCCGAATGCATCGCTTAATAACTGTTCGCTGTCGATTCCGTTTTGCGTCGAGATGATTAGTGTGTTTTTTCCGACCAGTTCTGTCATGTCTGTAATGGCTGTCTCAGTTCCCCAACTTTTAACAGCGAAAATCACCAGGTCCACGGGATCGATAGACGACATGTCATCTGTTGCGGGTGAATCCAGGTGGAAGTCGCCCAGTAAAACAGTATTCAACTGAAGCCCATCTTTGTTTATTGCCTCCAGATGTGACCCGCGTGCGATAAAGGTTACGTCGTGACCCGCCTTCGCAAGTGCTCCACCGTAATATGCTCCTGTGCCGCCAGCTCCCACCACCGCCACTTTTAGTTTTTGACCTGCCAAACGTTCCTCCTTGGGACATCGATTATTAAATCTTAAGGTATTCACTAATTCCTGTGAAACGTTATCATCTCATCATGTTGCAACTTCTTATTCATAACGCAAGGATAATCGATGGAACTGGATCACCCTGGTTTAGGGGGTCCGTGCTTGTGGATCAAAATACCCTGACTGTTAAGCGGGGAGACCTGAACCTGGTTGATTACGAATCCGAACGAGTAATTGATGCTGAAGACAATATCGTGTGTCCCGGATTTGTTGACCTCCATTCTCATGCTGGATTGACAATCCTTGGCGATCCTCATCATGATCCCAAGGTGCGCCAGGGAGTCACTACTGAACTTGTAGGCATCGACGGTATTTCACATGCTCCGTTTAAAACAAGAGAGGAGCTCGAAAGGTATATATGGCTTGATGCTGGGCTCAACTGGTATCCCCCGGAACCTGACTGGTTGACGACGCAGCAACTACTGAATAAATACGACGGTTCCGTGGCAATTAATATCGCCTATATCTTAGGAAATTCTCCGGTTAGGATCTGGGCTTCTGGTTGGGAAGACAGACCGGCGACTGAATCCGAGATTGCGAATATGAAATCAGTAATTCGTGAATCGATGGAAGAGGGTGCCTGGGGCTTATCGACCGGCCTGGACTATCCTCCTGGGGCTTTCGCCTCTACAGAAGAACTTATCGCCATCTCGACTCAGACTGCCAAGATGGGCGGAATATATCACACTCACACGCGTGCCTCATTGAAATCTCAAGGGGTTTATGCGCCATGGGAGGAGGCCGTGGAAATCGGCCGTAAATCTGGCATACCGATTCACCTTACACATTATCGTCAGCCAAAACAGGGTGAGGGGACGTACCAGAGGTATCTGGGATTGGTAGAAGATGCACGCGACGAAGGTATTGACGTGACATTTGATTGCTATGCCTATCCATACTCTGGAACTGCGGTCACAATCATGCTGCCGTTCTGGGCCAAAGATGGCGGTCCGGAGCGCACTATGGCTGCTTTGTCCGACCCATATGATCGAAATAGGATGAAGCGGGAGTTGAATTCTCGATCAGATATACAAGAAATATGGAATGAGCGTTGGTTGCATAATTTCCGTGAGCCACACAACAGTAAGTATGACGGGAAGTCGATATGGGACATAGCTGAAATGAGAGCGCAGGAACCGGCCGACGCCTTGTTTGATCTTCTCTTAGAGGAAAGGCTTGGGATCAGTGAAGTCGGGACAGGAACCAATGCCGATACGCTTCCAGAGTTCGTGTCTCATCCATTCGGCATGATTGCATCCGATGCAATTTTGTTCGGAGAGTACCCCAACCCTAGGACTTACGGGTGTTTCCCTGTCGTCCTATCCAAGTTCGTTCGGACTGAAAAACACCTGAAACTACCTGAAGCTATTAGAAAGATGACCTCGTTTCCTGCTCAAAGGATTGGCTTGATGGATCGAGGACAACTAGCGGATGGATTCAGGGCAGACATAGTTATCTTCAATCCGGATACCGTTCACACCGATGCGACTAAAGAGGATCCTAAACACTACCCGGTCGGGATTGATTACGTCATAGTGAACGGGGAGGTAGTTATTGAGCGCGGTAATAACACTGGCGCTACTCCTGGAATGGCATTGCGACGGGGCCACTGAATTCGTGCGAAATGTAGAAGACACTATTTATGGATTGTCGTAAAAACGACCTTCTTCTTCCTTACACAACAAATTAGATATTTTGTGAATTTCCCCTGAAGTGGACAAATTCTGTGTAAAGAACATCAAGCTATAACGATTAGTATGTAAAGGTATGTCACAGAGTAACGTTAGAAATTTTTGCATAATCGCCCATATTGATCATGGGAAGTCCACCCTTGCTGATCGTTTGATTGAAATCACCGGTGCGGTGTCCGCGCGTAATATGACAGAACAGCATCTCGACACTATGGAGTTGGAACAGGAACGTGGTATCACCATTAAAGCTCAGGCGGTACGGCTTCAGTTCACTGCCCTTGATAGCGTCGACTACCAACTCAACCTAATAGATACACCTGGTCACGTTGATTTTTCGTATGAAGTATCGAGGTCTCTTGCCGCCTGTGAGGGTGCAGTGCTACTTGTCGATGCTACTCAGGGGATTCAGGCACAGACGATTGCTAATGTTTACCTAGCATTAGAGCACGACCTTGAGATCATTCCGGTTATAAATAAGCTTGACATGCCGGCAGCTCAGCCGGATCGCGTGATGACCGAATTAGAACAGACATTTGGGTTTACAAAATCAGAAGTTCTGCAAATCTCAGCCAAGACCGGTGATGGAGTTGACCATCTGCTTGAACGCGTCGTCGAAAAAGTAAACCCGCCAGGTGGTGTCAGCGATGACCCTCTCAGGGCGTTGATATTTGATTCAAAATATGATCAATTCAAGGGTGTTGTTGCTTATGTAAGGGTAATGCATGGATCATTTAGCAGTTCCGATCGTGTGCGCCTAATGGGCACCAATGTCGAAACTGAGGTGCTTGAAACAGGATTCTTCAGTCCTGTACTTGAAAAAACTTCTGGTTTGCGCACCGGTGAGGTTGGATATGTGGCCACGGGGTTAAAAGACGTCAAATCAGTGCGTGTCGGTGACACGATGACGCTGTCCTCTAATCCTGCAACTGAACCGCTTGCAGGATATGCCCCACAAAGCCCTATGGTTTTTACTGGGATTTTTCCAACGGAAGGAGAGGATTACCCAGAATTGCGTGACGCATTGGAAAAATTGCAATTGAACGACGCTGCATTGGTTTTTGAACCTGAGTCTTCAGCTGCACTGGGTTTCGGTTACCGATGTGGATTTTTGGGTTTACTCCACATGGATATCGTCCAGGAACGACTTGAAAGAGAGTACGGGCTCAATCTTATAGCTACTGCTCCAAGCGTTAGTTACGAGGTGCTGTTAAAAGAAGGCGAAATCATCACCGTTGACAATCCATCCAGACTACCTGAAAACAATGCATACGATGAAATCCTCGAACCCTGGGTCAACATAACCATCGTTTCGCCGGCTCGATATATAGGTGTCATCATGGAACTGGTAACCGGCAAGCGAGGTGAGTACAAAAAGATCGAGTATCTAGAGTCGGTTGGCGCAAAAAATTCTTCTGATGATAATACATCGGCGGGCGATGGCAGGGTCATGCTTGAGTATGACATGCCCTTGTCGGAGATACTTGTCGACTTTCATGACAAATTGAAGTCGGGTACTCAAGGTTATGCGTCCATGGACTACTCGAAAATCGACAACAGGCCTGCTGATCTGGTTAAACTTGATGTTCTTGTGAATCATGAGCCTGTCGATGCACTTTCAATGATCACCCACAGGGATGAAGCTGCTTCGAGTGGTCGTTTACTCGCATCAAAACTTAAAGAACTGATTCCTCGACAGATGTTTGCTGTGCCCATACAGGCTGCCATCGGTGGCAAGATTGTCGCCCGTACTAATGTAAAGGCCCTTCGGAAAAACGTCCTCGCCAAATGCTACGGCGGTGACGTTACACGTAAGCGAAAACTTCTTGAACAACAGAAAAAAGGTAAGAAACGACGCATGAAGATGGTGGGTTCGATCGAAGTTCCCCAGGAAGCATTCATGGCGGTTCTATCACTTGAGTAATAACAGTCCAGCATCATCTTTAAGTTCATGAAATCGCAACTTTGATGCCTACTATATTTAGTGGGGCGATTACCTCATTTTCTTATCCCTTATATCGACGTATATGGGCTACATCTGTTGTGTTCGCACTTGGGAACTGGGGCGAACGACTGGCTGTTGGATGGGTGGTTCTGAACGAAACTGGTTCGATATTTCTCACTGCGGCTACATTCGCTGTCCGACAGGCCCCCCAGCTGTTTGCTGCGCCTATAGGAGGTGCTTTATCCGACAGGTTTTCTCGTGGAAAAATCCTCATGTTAACTGGCGTGTACAAGACGCTGGTCCTGTCTTTGATGGCATTGATAGCAGCTAACGGCCTCGAACCTTTGTGGCTTATGTTTGTCCTTCTTGGACTTTCAGGGATAGGGCATTCATTTGAAATACCGTGTGTACAGGGGATGGTTACGGGTTCTGTTCCCAGGGAAGTTCGTATGAACGCCGTGGCGGTTCAATCGACCGGAATGCGGGCCGTTGGAGCACTGGGAGCGCTGGTGGCAGGCCTTGCGATAGACGAATTGGGTGTTCCAGTCACGCTCATCTCATCAGGTCTTGTCTTCCTGATAGCCGGTTTTCTAGCTTTGATTGTGAACCAAGGGTTACAAGTTGAGGTTACAGAACGGACAAAATCTATAGTTCGAGATGTTCTTGATGGGCTTCAGTTAATGTCACAGTTACCCTTGGTGCGGATGATATTGATTACAGCTGTCCTGGTAGAGGTATTTGGATTTGCTTATGGTGCGTTAATGCCGGCGGTTGCGAAGGAGGCACTTGGGGTAGATGTTAAGGGCCTTGGTACTCTAACTATGATGGCGGGTGTTGGGTCAGTGGTGGGTTCTATATTTCTTATGGCCCTCGGGAACTTCTCAAAAAAGGGCCTGTTGCTCATAGGCATTGCGGTGTCCTACGGTGTTTTCGTATCTACATTTTCTGCATCGGGATCATATGCAGTTGCACTTATTCTTATCCTTGGAGTAGGCGCATCGGCTGCAGCGTTCGATGCGATGCAATGGACTCTCCTGCAACTCAATGTGCCAGACGAGATGAGGGGTCGAGCTGTTGGTGCGTGGGTGTTTGCTATAGGATTCGGTTGGGTAGGGCACCTTGGCCTGGGAGCTATCGCTGAAACTGCAGGCGTCCAGTGGGCTCTTGGTATCGCGGGATGTTCGGTTATTGTCACGGCGCTGGCAGCAATGATCTTTTCAGAGAAATTACGTAAGGCTTGATTTAAAGCCAACAGTGTCTTTCACTTCATCAACTGTTCAGCAATTCATTTATCGCGTCTGACAATGCAGGATCTTGTTTCGCTAAATGGATAGCTGCTTCGAGCATCCCTTTAGGATTTCCTGTGTCTGCGTGGAATCCGACTAATAATGCGGCGTGAACAGGTGAAATTCCAATAAGAGCGGCAATAGCGTCTGTGATTTGTATTTCATTGTTAGCACCAGGCTTTTCTGTCGCGAGGTGATCAAATACTCCATTGTCAAGTACGTAACGTGCCACAATTGCCAAGTTGCTGGGTGCGTCTTCTAATGCAGGTTTTTCAATGAGAGTTTTCACAATATGGACATTCTCACTTACTGGATCCCCGCCTATGATCCCTTTGGTCGGTATCACCTCTTCTTTAGCCGTGTTTACACCGATCACTGACCCCCCGTGTTCCTGATACACCTCAATCAATTGTTCGGTTGCAGACGGATCATTAATTATTACGTCGTCGGGAAAAATCGCTACAAATGATTCGCCATCGCAAAATTCTCTGGCCTGTAAAATCGCATGCCCTGGGCCCTTTGGCTCGTCTTGGTAAATCGTGGTTATGTTTGCTAATGAGGCCAATTCGATCTGGGAGGCAAGGAGTGCCTCCTGGCCTCTTTGCTTCAATTGTTCTTCAAGCTTAGGTTGTCTTTCAAAGTAATCAGCTACGGACTCCATACCGCGGGACATGACGATTGCAATATCCGTTATGCCTGCAGCGGCAGCCTCACGGACTGCATATTCGATGACCGGCACATTTAAAATTGGCAGTAACGGCTTAGGAACCGTTCTGGTAGCGGGCAGGAACCGTACACCGAGTCCACCCACAGGAATAATGGCCTTTGTTATATGAGGAAAAATTTGCATCTTAGGATTCTATCGGGAATATAGTGTCATTATTAGTATTCGATCCCAACGACTATTGGAACACTGAGTAGTAGGATGAAGATGGTCGTGCTAGGTGGGGCGTTAGCGGTGCCCTGTACTCGCAATCCGCTATAGCGAGGCTGAAACCCCCTGTCGAGGCAGTTCGTGTATGGCCGCTGAAGGCAGTATTTAGACGTTGACAGCTTGGTCCCGCGCGGCGAGGCCTCGTGAACCCCGTCAGGACCGGAAGGTAGCAGCGGTAAGCGATACACCTCGGGTGCCGCGGGAACGCCGGGCTGGAGTCGGTTCTGTCATTTACGCCATATGAGTCTGTCGACACTGGGGTGCACGGTCATGTTTGTTTGTCGAGACGAGATCTACGAGACGAAAAACTGACTCTGTCTGGGTAATGAATACAGCTTTGATTCTTCTATGACCCCACAACGCCTAGGGCAACATTTTCTAACTGATACCTCGGTAGTAAAAGTGATTGTTGATGCCGCTGATTTGCGACACGATGACATTGTTGTAGAGGTCGGCCCGGGCGAGGCGCACTTACGAAGGATATTGTCAGCCATGCAGGAAAAGTATTGCTGATTGAATACGATGCAGAAATAGCAGCACGATTGGTGTTGAGATATGAAACGAACTCCAACGTAAAAGTACTTAACCTTGACGCTCGCCACTTCGGATCAGACTCTCATGTCTGGTTGTCAGATGGTAATTACAAGGTCGTAGCTAATCTGCCTTATTATGCCGCCAATCCTATAGTCCGGAACTTCCTTGAATCTACTCACCAGCCGACTTCTATGGTCATCATGGTTCAGCGAGAAGTTGCGAGGGAAATGGCAGCGGACCCTGGGGACATGAGCTTGCTCTCTCTGGCCGTTCAAATCTATGCGTCTGTAGACAATGTCATCGACGTACCACCGGAATGTTTCGACCCGCCGCCGAAAGTTCATTCCTCTGTGTTGAAATTGAAACCTGTAAGTGTCCCCAGACTACGTTTCGACTCAAGTGAAGATTTTTTTAAGTTGGCCAGAAGTGGATTCAAAAGTCCTCGCAAACAACTCCATAATTCGCTGGCAGACGGTCTGTTCATTAATTTGGATGATGCAAGGAAACTGGTGAATGAGACGGGGATAGCAACAACAAGGCGACCAGCCACTCTGTCCATTGATGACTGGCAGGTCTTGTATGACGTATGGGTCCAAAATGGAAGACCTTCAAACACCCCGGGCTCGGTTCGTCGCAGCCACAGGCGAAAACTCAATGACTGATCAAAACAGTATCGTTGAAAAAGCATATGCAAAGGTTAATCTGACCCTTGAAATTCTTGGTAAACGCAGAGATGGGTACCACGACCTCGTGTCGGTGATGCAGACAGTCAATCTATTCGACACTGTCACGCTGTCTGAAGCTGATTCAATCGTAGTTGAATGTGATGATAGTGATATCCAAGCCGACGATAACCTGGCCACCAAAGCAGCTATTGAGTTGAAAAATCGTGCTGGCATTTCAGAAGGAGCGAAAATTTCCGTTGCGAAAAGGATTCCTGTGTCAGCTGGATTAGGCGGTGGGTCCGCCGATGCTGCAGCGACGTTAAGAGGGTTGAACTATCTTTGGAATCTAGGACTTTCGGATGGCGATTTGCTAGAAACAGCAGCTTCGGTAGGTTCGGATGTGCCGTTCCTCATCAAAGGAGGGACTGCTCTTGTGGGGGGAAGAGGAGAAGAAGTGATACCGATTCCTTCAGCTAGGATCCCGAGATTTCTGATCGTTAAACCTGCTGTGCAACACCAATCCGGTAACTCTAAGACGGCATCTGCATTCTCCCGGGTTGACAAGTCGATGTATACGATTGGGAATCTCACTCACAAACTGGCCGCGAGGATTCGCTCTGGTGGAGATTGTCCTCCAGAGCTCTTTTTCAATCAGTTCCAGGTGATAGCTGAAGATATTTACCCCGGATGGGCACTTTCTCGGGACCTCTTGAATAATATCGGGGTTAATGCAGTCGTTTTGTGTGGTGCAGGACCATCAATTTTCGCCGTGCCGCCGTCAAAAGAAATAGGAACAGCTTGGTATTTATTGTTATCAAGAACCTACGGAGAGGAAGCATTTCTCGTAGAGCCTGTCTCACCCGATTTGAAGTCATAAATGGAAGAGCCACTGCGTACGGTGATCGCTGGAATGATCAGTGGAGCTTTGATGGGTCTGGTGTTTGTGACACACATCTCTCTATTACTGGTTAACCATCCTCCTGCTGTATTGATAGAACGGGCAGCTGTATCTAATGTTTCCAGGTTGATAACTATCGCTGCTTTTGTCACCTTTATCGGCTGGAATGTTCTGGCAATAATCATGTCTTTTGCGGCTCAGGTAAACCTGGAAATGACATCTTCGCGATTATCATCTGCTCCGAGCCTTACCTACTTGTTCATAGTTGCTTTTCTCACCCTTTTTATTGCTATCCCGGCACTCGTAATATTTCGAGACCGAAAAATCCATGTCTTCGCTGAGCTACTTGTTTTTATTGGCGTGTTTGGCTTTTTGGTTCCAAATCTCGTAGTAGCGCTCCACAGGCCGTGATTTGCGATTTTTTCGTCACTGAAAGGGCACGCACAGTACTAAACTTGAGGAAACACAAACATCTCTGAGGAAGAAATGATCATGAGGTTCCCCGATCGATTCGCTGGAAAAGTCGCCCTGCTAACCGGTTCAGCAGCAACCCTGAAGAATGAGCTGATGGGATTCGGAGGAGCTACGGTCTGGAGATTCCTTGAAGAAGGTGGACGAGGGGTAGTTATCACTGATGTCCAGGACGATGTTGGTGAGCGTGCTGCAGCGCAGCTACGTGAAGAGGGTCACGATGCTATTTACCTTCATCTTGATGTGACAAACGAAGATGAATGGGATAGGACTATTTCCTCTACCATCAAACATTTTGGAAGGATTGATATCCTGGTCAACATCGCAGGTATTTTAGATCCAAAATCGATCTTGGATATTGAACCTGCCGTTTGGAAAAAAACGATGGAAATAAGCACGGTCGGAGTATTTCTCGGTACTCGTGCCGTTGCGAGGCATATGGAAAAATCCGGAGGCGGCTCGATAATCAATCTCGCTTCTATGGCTGCCAAACAGGGTTCTGGTTCTTACGGATCTGCCTATTCTTTTTCACGCGGGGGTATGCACAACTTTACTCAATCCTCAGCGTTGCAACTTTCTGGCATGGGAATCCGGGTCAACACCATCATGCCTGGGTGGGTACACACTCCGTTTACCGATTATCTCTACACGGATCCTGAACAAAGTAAGTATCGTACTGACCGGGTCCCGTTGGGGCGGTGGGGAGAGCCAGAGGATATCGCTGCAGGTATCTTGTTTTTAGCCTCTGAAGACTCTTCTTATATGACAGGAGCGGAACTGCTTATGGATGGCG
>Ga0187827_10007223_pt1 | contig 12434 bp, 11 predicted proteins | sample ETNtaG_39_FD_167969 | JGI IMG/M metagenome (GOLD analysis project Ga0187827, IMG submission 167969) | Marine microbial and viral communities from oxygen minimum zone, Eastern Pacific Ocean - ETNP2014_SV_150_PacBio MetaG (Illumina Assembly) | ecosystem: Environmental > Aquatic > Marine > Hypoxic... | reverse complement strand
AGTACGAGAGGACCGAGAGGGACAGACCAATGGTGTGCCAGTTGTTCTGCCAAGGGCATTGCTGGGTAGCCAAGTCTGGTTTGGATAAGCGCTGAAAGCATCTAAGTGCGAAGCCAGTCCCAAGATTAGATCTCCCATCCTTCACCCTCGGGTGAAGGAGTAAGACCGCAAGTAGACTACTTGCTTGATAGGCGGTAGGTGTAAGGGTAGTAATATCTTTAGCTAAACCGTACTAATGGTCGAGGGCTTGACCTGCTTCAGAGTTGATATTAGTGAAGATCTATAAGAGGGGCCTTCGCCCCTCTCTCCTTTTCTTCCCCCTTTCCACTCCTAGGGGAAGGGGAATAAAGGAGGATGGGGTAGAGAAAATAACACCTTGGTGATTGACTTTGAGACAACCTTAGTGTATACTGGCGCAGTAGAACCAATATGAGTCTTCTGGTGGTTAGAGCAGGGTGGCACCACCCGTTCCCATCCCGAACACGGAAGTGAAACGCCCTAGCGCAGACGATACTGAGGGGGCAACCCCTTGCGGAAAATATGCCACTGCCAGGGGACTTAGATTGCAAATCTTTTTTGTCGCTAGTTTTGACGAATACTTATACTTACTTTTATAACATATGCTGCTACCGAGAGGATTAATTTAGGGAGAAAAGATGGCTAGCAGGTTTGATAAGTTTTCAGAGCGGGCTCGCAGGGTTCTTACCTTGGCTCAGGATGAGGCTCAGCGCCTTAATCATAGCTATGTCGGTACTGAGCATATTCTGCTGGGGCTGGTACGGGAAGAAGACGGGGTGGCGGCCAAGGTTTTGGCTACTATGGATGTCAGTCTGAGTAAGGTGCGTCAGGCAGTGGAATTTATTATCGGGCCTGGTGAAAAGCCTAGCACTGGAGCCACGGGGCTTACCTCTAGGGCGAAGCGGGTTATTGAATTGGCTATAGATGAGGCCCGCTATCTGGGACATAATTATATTGGCACTGAGCATCTTCTGTTGGGGCTGCTGCGTGAGGGGGAAGGGGTAGCGGCTGGAGTTCTTGATAGCTTCAGTGTAACTCTTGAGCGAGCACGCACTGAAATTACTCGTTTCCTCAGTAAAAATATAGGAAAGTCTCGAGTTAGTCGCACTACAAGTCGCACTCCTATTCTGGATCAGTTAGCTATTGACTTAACGGCAGCTTCCCGTGCCGACAAGCTTGATCCGGTTATTGGGCGAGCCAAGGAGATTGAGCGGGTAATGCAGATACTTTCCCGTCGGACCAAAAACAATCCGGCCCTTATCGGTGAGCCGGGAGTAGGAAAAACGGCCATTGTTGAGGGCTTAGCTCATCGTATTGTTGCTGGAGATGTTCCTGAGACACTGGAAGGAAAGCGGATAGTAGCTCTGGATATGGCAGCGATAGTTGCCGGAACAAAATACCGTGGTGAGTTTGAAGAACGGTTAAAGAAGATTATTGCCGAGATAAAGACGGCTGGTAACTGTGTTGTCTTTATAGATGAATTCCACACCATGGTCGGTGCCGGTGCCGCTGAGGGAGCCGTTGATGCGGCTAACATCCTAAAGCCCTCGCTGGCGCGAGGCGAGCTTCAGTGTATCGGTGCCACTACTCTTGATGACTATCGTAAGTATGTTGAACGGGATGCCGCACTTGAACGCCGTTTCCAGCCGGTGCTGGTAGAGGAACCTTCGGTTGAGGATACTTTGGATATTCTGCGCGGTATTAAAGAACGCTACGAGGAACATCACAAACTGGTAATAAGCGACGAGGCACTAAATGCGGCAACAACACTGGCTTCAAGATATATACCCGATCGGTTTTTGCCGGATAAAGCTATTGATCTTATTGACGAAGCGGCATCAAGAGTAAGGATTAGACGCCGCACCAAGCCCGTGTCTCTGAAGGAACTCAAGCAGGTTGAAGAGGGTTATTCTCGAGAAAAAGAAGCTGCTCTGGCAACGCAGCAGTATGATTATGCCGCTGAGCTCAGACAGCGGGAGCTCCAGGTTGAAGAAAAAATAAAGAAGATAGAAGAGGAGTGGCAGGTTGAACAGGAGCAGCAGAAAGTGGTAGTAACTGTTGAAGACATCGCTGAGGTGGTGGCCATGTGGGTTGGTATTCCAGCTGTCCAGTTGACCGGGGATGAGACCAAACGTCTGCTTCACATGGAGGAGGAGTTGCACAAGCGGATTATTGGTCAGAATGAAGCTATCGGTATTATTGCTAAAGCGGTAAGACGGGCCCGGGCTGGCATTAAAGATCCGAGGCACCCTATAGGTAACTTCATCTTTCTCGGCCCCACCGGTGTTGGCAAGACAGAACTGGCCAGGATGTTAGCTAAGTTCATGTTTGGTAGTGAAGATGCCTTGGTCAGGCTTGATATGTCCGAGTTTATGGAGAAATTCGCTGTTTCGCGACTAGTTGGGGCACCGCCGGGATATGTCGGCTTTGAGGAAGGCGGGCAATTAACTGAGGCGGTAAGACGCAAGTCGTATAGCTTAATTCTCTTGGATGAGATTGAAAAGGCTCACCCGGATGTGTTTAATATACTGCTCCAGATATTTGATGATGGCCATCTGACCGATGCCAAAGGCCGCCGGGTTGACTTCCGCAACAGCATTATCATTATGACCAGCAATATTGGTGCTGAGCTCATCCAGAAAGGAGCTGCCATCGGTTTTGCTTCCCGCAGAGATGTAGCCAAAACTCAGCAACAGTCTTATGAACGAATGAAAGAGAGATTACTTGGTGAGTTAAAAAAGGCCTTCCGTCCGGAGTTCTTAAATCGTCTTGATGATATTGTTGTCTTTCACGCTCTGACTAAAGAACAAATTCGGCAGATTGTTGATTTGATGCTGGTTTCGGTAAGCAAGCAGCTTGAGGAAAAAGAGATAAAGCTTCGGGTAACTGATGCTGCTAAGAGCTTCCTAGGCGAGAAGGGTTATGATGAGGTCTTCGGTGCTCGACCACTGCGGCGGGTGATTCAGGATATGGTTGAAGATAAGCTTTCGGAAGGCTTGCTCCGTTGCGGATTTAAGGTTTTTGAGAGGGTTTTTGTATTTGAGGCTGAAATCATTGGAATTACCCCAGCTATCATTGATGCTATAAAGGAAATTGAGGGTGTTCTTGGTGTAGAGAAGTCTAGAGATTTGTTGACAGTTTATTGCTCGGAGAATTTGCAATCTCAAATAGACCAGGTAACCAAGGACAACGATGGTGTTTTGGGGTATATAAAAGTACAGGGCTATATTTCATCGGTTGTAGTTGATGTGGAAGAGGAGGAGATTGTGTTGAGCTCAGAAGATGGGATTGTGCCACATCCAGTGGCTGGAGCCTTGGCAAGAGATGATAGGTAACTCGGTCATGGTGGTGGCCAATAAACTAACTGACTTATGTTGATTAGGGGTGGTAGAAGCCGGAAATAAGCTCTAGGCCGCCCTTTCAATTTATCCACCGTTTTAGTTAATTCATTCCTCTATTTGAGTCGGGAGTAATGTAAAGAGCCGTTTATTAAGTGATAGGGTTAATAAATAAAATATCTAAAGTGGTGAGAATAATAAATAATCTTTATTAAGATGGGAGTTTTATTGATATGGCAGTAGACTGGGCACAGGCGTGGCAGATTGGTGGTGTTGGCTTCGGTCTTGTTTTTGCTGTCCTGATTATTCTAGCTCTTACTATGTGGCTGACCGGGCTTTTACTTGGAAAACTATGTACAAATGATAGTGATAGCAGTGACAAAAACAAGGAAGACTAGAAATTGGTACTTAAAGAAAGGTAGGTAAAAAGCACCAACTGATTACCTGAGGAAGTTAGATGCTGGACTTATTCCAAACTGGTTTTGCCGGTCTTACCTGGGGCTCCGTGATGATGCTTATTATTGGCGGAGGGCTCATTTACTTGGGCATTGCCCGGAAGATGGAGCCTTTGCTCTTGGTGCCTATTGGCTTTGCCATTATCCTGGTTAACCTGCCCTTTGGTGACCTGATGCAGATGGTTGATGGTGAGCCGGTTGGCTTTCTGGCCAGGGTATTTGAGTCCGGTATTACCACCGAGTTAATCCCCATCTTCATCTTCCTTGGCCTGGGAGCCATGACTGACTTCGGCCCCATAATCGCCAATCCTAAAACTCTGCTTTTGGGTGCTGGGGCACAGTTTGGTGTTTACTTTGCCTTCTTTGTCGCTCTCTTCTTGGGCTTTGACATCAGTGAGGCGGCCGCTATCGGCATCATTGGCGGCGCCGATGGACCGACCTCTATCTTTTTGTCCAATAAGTTGGCCCCTCATCTCCTCGGCTCTATTGCCGTAGCTGCTTATACCTATATGGCGCTGGTGCCTATTATTCAGCCGCCGATAATAAAGCTTTTTACCACCAAGAAGGAGCGAGAAATCTACATGAAGCCCCAGCTAAGAGCAGTGTTGCCGGCAGAAAAGATTCTTTTTCCGATAGTCGGGGCAACTATTATCATTCTGCTGGTGCCCAAATCAGCTCCCCTCATCGGCATGTTTATGTTGGGCAATCTGCTTAAAGAGAGTGGTGTTACCGATAGGCTGGCGGTAACATCCTCCGGTGCCTTTATTGATGTGCTGACCATTCTTCTCGGCCTAGCGGTGGGCGGTTTTATGAGTGCTGATAACTTTTTGCGTGCTGACAGCCTGTTGGTATTTGGTCTGGGGATTGTTGCCTTTGCCGTGGCCACTGCCGCCGGTGTTCTTATGGCTCGACTGATGAATGTCTTTCTCAAGGAGAAGATTAACCCGATGATAGGTGCCGCCGGTGTTTCAGCAGTGCCGATGGCAGCCCGAGTGGTACAAAAGATGGGGCAACAGGCTAACCCGAGAAACTTTCTCTTAATGCAAGCCATGGGCCCCAATATTGCTGGGGTTATCGGCACCGCAACTGTTGCCGGTATCTTCCTAGGACTTTTGGGCTAAATTGGCTATTTTGTTTTAGTTCGAACCTTCTTCTGAAATGATAGTTTCTATCAATCTTTCATCTGAGATATAAGCCACCGATTTCTGAGATGAAGTAATTATTGACTATTCCGGTAATTCTGACTTAAGATGAAATATAACTATTGGGAGTAAGGCAATGTTCAAGAGAAAAAAAGTTGAAGGAGATAGAGCCATGACAAGGACTAATCCGGCAAAGAATCCTACCAGCAAGTGGATTTCCTACCGTCCGGAAGTCAGTATCGTAGATTGTACAATTCGCGATGGCGGATTAATGAATAATCACCTTTTCAATGATAAAATCGTTAAGGCGGTTTACTCAGCATGCGTTGATGCCGGAATTGATTATATGGAAATCGGATACATAAACTCTAAACGAATCTTTTCCCCAGATAAGCATGGTGTATGGAAGTTCTGTGTGGAAGATGATATCCGACGCATTGTTGGTGAAAACGATACGTCACTCAAACTCTCGGTTATGGCGGATGCCGAAAAGAGCGATTACCATGAGGATATCTTGCCCTGCGACCAGAGTGTGTTGGATATGATTCGGGTTGCAGCCTACATTCATCAGATACCGTTAGCTTTAGATATGATCAAGGATGCTCACGACAAAGGATATGAAACCACCATCAACTTGATGGCTGTTTCAACAGTCAATGAGCGAGAGTTGGATGAGGCACTAGAGCTCCTAGCGAATTCGGAAGTGGGCACCATCTATATTGTGGACAGTTTTGGAGCCCTCTACAGCGAACAAACCCATTTCCTTTTAGAGAAATATCTTGGGTATGCCCGACCTTGTGGAAAACGAGTTGGAATGCATGCACACAACAACCAACAGTTAGCCTTTGCCAATACTGTTGAGGCGATTATAAAGGGAGCGGATATGCTGGATGCAAGTATGGCAGGGTTTGGTCGTGGTGCTGGCAATTGTCCAATTGAATTATTGGTCGGCTTTCTCCATAATCCGAAGTTTCACCTCAGGCCTATCCTTCAATGCACGCAGCGCTACATCGAGCCATTACGAGAGGAGCTTATGTGGGGATTCGATACTCCTTATATGATTACAGGGTTTTTGAACCAACATCCGCGTGCTGCTATCAACTTCAATACCAGCAAACATAGAGGCGACGTAGTTAGATTTTTCGATTCGATTAACGAAGAAGACTAACGGGTAAATCGTTATCAGCCAGGAATCAGTAAAACTTCAAACACCATGCTGCTTCACCCCTTGTCGCTCTTGCTTAACTTCCCAAAATCAGCTAAAGTCAACCTATGAATAAGTCCCGGGTGGTCTTTGTCTGCAAGCTATGCACTAAGGAGAGCCCTAAGTGGCTGGGACGCTGCCCTAATTGCCAAGAGTGGAACAGCTTCGTGGAGAAAATAATAGCTCCTGCGACTACCGTAAGAACTGTTTCTACGATCAATCCACCTCAAGAGCTATCTCAGGTTACCGTTGGAGCTGAAGACCGTGTACTATTTCCACTAGTTGAGTTTAATCGGGTGTTGGGTGGTGGCTTAGTGGCTGGCTCCTTGGTGCTCATCGCCGGTGAACCCGGAATCGGCAAATCAACTCTGCTGCTAGAGCTTTCCGCCTGGATGGCTCAGACTTGGGGTAGTGTGGTCTATGTTTCCGGTGAGGAAAATGTTCAGCAGATAAAGCTCCGCTCAGAGCGTCTTGGGCTAAGTGGGGAGAAACTTTATCTGCTGGCTGAGACAGAGTTAGATGTTATCTTAAGCCAGATTGAGAAGTTAGCCCCTCGGATGGTAGTTATTGACTCAATTCAGGCCATTTACCTTCCGGAGTTGGAAACTGCGCCGGGCAGTATCACTCAAGTGCGAGAGTGTACTCTTAAGCTGATGCAGTGGGCAAAAAGCAGTGCCATACCCGTTTTTATTACCGGTCATGTAACCAAGGACGGGGCTATTGCTGGTCCCCGGGTCTTAGAACACATCGTTGATGTGGTTCTTTATCTTGAGGGCGAGTCATTTAGCAGCTACCGGTTGTTACGCTCGACAAAAAATCGCTTTGGTTCTACCAATGAAGTTGCCATTTTTGAGATGAAGGCGGCCGGCTTGCTTGAGGTGGTTAACCCATCACAGGTATTTTTGGCGCAGCGACAGAGCAGAGCCATTGGCTCAGCGGTGGTGCCTACTCTTGAGGGCAGCCGTCCTCTTCTCGTAGAAATTCAGGCTCTTACTAATCTCACCAGCTTTGGCTTACCACGGCGTACCGCCAACGGGGTTGATTTTGGCAGGCTGTTGATGATTACTGCTGTGCTCAGCCGGCGTCTTGGCTTAAAACTGGGAAATCAGGATGTTATAGTTAGTGCTACTGGCGGGCTCAAGGTTGGCGAGCCGGCGGCAGATTTAGCAATTTCTCTGGCAATTTGCTCCAGTTTTCGTGATATGGGCATTGATCCGGAACTGGTGGCAGTAGGTGAAGTTGGTTTAAGTGGAGAGCTAAGGGCCGTCTCTCAGCTTGAGCGGCGGCTTAGTGAAGCCGCCCAGCTGGGTTTTAAGCGGGCTTTGGTGCCCAAGATAGGCGCCAGAATTTCAACCCCGAAAGGCATTGAACTTATCTCGGCCAGCATGCTCAGTGAAGCAATAAGAGTGGGGCTGGTAAAGAAGAATCCAAGAGAGGTGTAGGCTCTCTTGGATTTTCTCCCCCTCTCTTTTAAAGAAGAGGCAGATAAATGCAAAATAACCAAAAAGTAGGTGCTATAATTGTGGCTGCTGGGCGGGGGGAGCGGATGAGTGGTTTGGATAAAATGTTTGCTCCTTTGGGTGGTAAGCCGGTTCTGGCACGGGTGGTTAACGTTTTTGAGCAGTGTAATTCTATTGACCAGATTGTTGTTGCCCTGAGTGCACAAGCTCTTGAGCAGGGCAAGAAGTTGGTGGCTCAAGAGGGCTTCTCAAAGGTAACCGATGTTTGTCTTGGCGGGAAGCTACGCCAAAACTCGGTAGCTGCTGGGCTCAGTCGGCTTAAAAATTGCCACTGGGTGGTAATTCACGATGGCGCCCGACCTTTAGTAACGGTGGCTCTGATTGAGACTGGCCTTGGGGTGGCTGGAGAAATCGGTGCCGCCGTGGCGGCAGTACCGATTACTGATACTATCAAGGTTGCTGGGGATGACCGTTTTGTTCAAAAGACGCCATTGCGGCAGAATCTTTGGGCGGTGCAGACGCCGCAGGTATTTCGTTCTGATATAATAACTCAAGCCTATCGCAAGATACGGGCTGAAGTAACCGATGACGCTTCGCTGGTGGAGAGGTTAGGTTGCCGGATCAAGCTTTATATGGGTTCTTATGATAATATAAAGATAACCAATGTTAGTGATCTGGCTTTAGCTGAAATTATATGGCGAGAACATGAAATTTAAAATAGATGCTGGAAAGAGTTGCGATGTCCATCGTCTGGCTATAGTTGGGGTTTTATGGTTTAAAACATGGAGCTTAAAATGCGCACTGGTATAGGTTATGACGTCCACCGTCTGGCCCCAGGCCACTCCGTGGTGCTTGGTGGGGTAGAGATACCGTCGGCTCGGGGTCTTGTCGGCTGGAGCGACGCCGATGTATTAACCCATTCCATTATTGACGCTCTGCTTGGAGCGGCGGCGCTAGGAGATATTGGCAGCCATTTTCCGCCTGGTGACTCGCAGTATAAAAAAATTGCCAGTCTGGTTTTACTTGAAAAAGTAGGGGCTATGCTCGATGAAAAGGGCTTCAAGGTGGCAAATATTGATGCCACTATTGTCGCTGAGCAACCCAAACTAAGGAACTATATTTACAGCATGTGCCAAAATTTGAGCCAGGCACTGGGTATTGCCACTGATTTGGTAAGCGTTAAAGCCTCAACCTCTGAGCAACTCGGCTTTGTCGGTCGTGAGGAGGGAATGATTGCCTGGTCAGTGGCCACCGTAGTGGAGAAGTAATAACAATGGAAATCCATAATACCTTTCAGGAAAAGTTATTACTTATCATAAGGTGTTGGTGTTGACGGTAACAAGGAAGCAGCGATGAAGATTTTTAATACCCTTTCCGGAGAAAAAGAGGACTTTTTACCCCAGAGTGACCCGGTTAAGATGTATGTCTGCGGGGTTACGCCCTACGCTGAAGCTCATATCGGTCATGCCATGAGCTATATTATCTTTGATGTTATTCGGCGCTATCTTGAGTTTCGTGGTTATACACTTAGGTATGTACAGAATATTACTGATATCGACAATAAGATTATAGATAGAGCAAATGAGCTTGGTATTTCTACTGTTGAATTAGCCAAAAAATACACCGATAGTTTTTTTGCTGATATGGACGCCTTAAATGTCGGCCGAGCTGATATTTATCCCCGGGCAACTGAGGAGATACCGAAAATTATTGAGGTGGTGGCTGGGTTGGTGGACAGTGGTTTTGCCTATCCGGCGAATGGTAGTGTCTATTTTAGGGTAAGAGAGGTGGCTGATTACGGCAAGCTGGCCCGCCGTGACCTTGAGTTTGCGATGAGCATGGAGAGTACTGTGGGCAATGATGATAAAGAAAACCCGATGGATTTTGTCCTGTGGAAGGCGTCAAAACCGGGCGAGCCATCGTGGAAAAGCCCTTGGGGTCCGGGCCGACCAGGTTGGCATATTGAGTGTAGTGCTATGTCTTTAAAGTATCTGGGGGATACCATTGACATCCATGGTGGCGGGCGAGATCTGATCTTCCCCCATCATGAGAATGAGATTGCCCAATCGGAGAGCTTTAGCGGCAAAAAGCCGTTTGTTAAATACTGGTTGCATAATGGGCTCTTACAGTTGGGTGAAGAGAAGATGAGTAAATCATTAGGCAATCTGATAACGATAAAGGAAGCATTGGGAGGACACAGCGCTGATGCTATCCGTATCTTTGTCCTCAGTTCCAACTACAGGAGTCCCCTAACCTATTCCGAAGAAGCATTGGAAGCAGCGGAGAGTGGGGCCGAGAGGTTACGACGGGTGATTTCAAGAGACGACTCTACTGGTGGCGCAAAGGAAACCTTTGATGCTGAGCCCTATCGCAAGCAGTTTATTGAGGCAATGGATGACGATTTTAATACCGCTCAGGCGATGGCTATACTTTTTGATTTGGCTAGAGAGATTAATCAGAGAAGAGATGAGAACCATGATGTTGTTGAAATCCAACAAATATTCCATACATTAGCCAGTGTATTTGGGTTGACCCTTAAATTACAAGAGCAGACGTTTGAAGAGAAACTCTATAATAAATCTCGATCTTTTGAACAATATGCAGTCCAAAATTTGAAGGGAGCACTTAAGTTTATTAAAACTGGTTTACCCAAATTAGCTAAAAATGAATCTATGTTTACTGGCTTATCAAAGTCACTTCGTTGTCAGTTCCCAGAGGGTACATATTCTAGTCTAGACAAGGCAGTAGAATATACTGGGCGATACACTCTTAAACTTGACTCTCTCCGCAATCGGCTGAAATATGCTACTAACCCTCGAGATTTTAATAGAGTTTTGGCTGATGTAAAAGACCTGAGTACAACTGCAGCTATGAACGTTGATTCATATAGTGATTTCCGTAATCAACTGCGTGAAGCCAAGCAGTGGCAACTTGCTGATGAAATACGGGCTGAACTGGATGAGCTAGGTATAGCCCTTGAGGATACGTCTAAGGGGACGGTGTGGAAGCATAAGTGGTAGCCTTTTAATTTATTATTCAAGCAGGTTGTTAAGAAGAGTAATACCAAAAAGGAATCAAATAGAGGTGAAACTTCCTCGAAAACCATTCCCTCTCTCTTGCAAAGAAAGGAGACCAAAAAGATAGATTGATAACGAGCATCTAAGACGGCGGGGTGGAGAGCATTATGTATTTGACATAATATTACTGAGGTTATGTCTGGAGGTGATGGATTATGCAAAACGCAGCTTTTATAGTGATTGGTCTTGGCACTCTTGTTCTTGTTGGTTGGGGGGGTAAAGGCTTTTTTGCGACGGATGAGATTCCACTATTTTATCGTATAGTGGTTGGTGCCATTGCCGTGGCGGTAGTAGTACTCCTTGGAATAGTAATTAGAGACAGAATAGCTCAGGCTAAGAAAGATAACTTTAAGGAGGTTGATAAATGATTGTTGTTACTTCAGAGCGGATAGAAGGAAAGGAAATTACCAGTACTGTTGGTCTGGTTAAAGGCAGTACTATTAGAGCAAGGCATTTGGGCCGGGATATTGTGGCTGGCTTGAGAGCGATGGTTGGTGGTGAGGTAACTGAATACACAAAGATGATGGCTCAAGCCAGGGAGCAGGCCCTGCAACGGATGGTAGAGGATGCTGAGGAGCAGGGGGCTAATGCTATCGTCAGTCTGAGGTTTACCACCTCAATGATAATGACTGGTTCCTCCGAGATACTTGCCTATGGAACTGGTGTCATTCTGGGATAGATTAATCTTGTTCACTTAAGAGCTCAACTATCTCGTAATCTGAATAAGTAAATAGTGGCTACGATTCCGGCAATAACGGCTATCAATATAGTGGCGCCCACATAGATAATAGGGTTAATGGATGTCGGTGGGCGAGTATTGTCTTGTAAGCCGTCTTGCTGGTAATTTGTTTCTGAGTCCAATAGAGTGTTCATCTCAGCAGGTGTTGAGGAGCTACTTGGTGGGGTGATGGAATCCGGAGACACTATCAAGATTTCCATCAGATCATCAGAGCCTGAAGTAGGCAAGTAGTAGTAATTACCGGCAAATGGTAGCGGACCCAAAAAGTGCACTTTGATATAGAAATCAACCTTGTCTCCAGATAAAAGACTAATGCTGCTCAATGGGTGTGAGAATTCGGAGAACCAGTGGTTAGGGTAATCGATAGCGTCATAAATCATGTTGGTGAACCAACCTTCGCTTATTATTCTGGGCTCTACCATTTTATTGTTGATGCCGACGATTACCAAATCAAACATCGGCGTTACAAAACCAGTCTGTTGGTCAAAGGGAAGAACGTCAACATTAAGCTTGACAGCGAGATAAAGGTTGTCTGCATCATTCATAACTAAAAGACTGCCATTTATAGCAAAGGAATCAATGTTCAGTGTAAAATTAGACTTGTGTGCACCGTCCCATTCCTCGGTAGTCGTCAGTTCTCCATCTATGATGGGTGTACCGATGCTGGAATAGGAGACAGTTGAAGAAGCAAGGGCCATCCCCACCAGCGATAGGTTCAACACCAGAGCAAAAAGTAAAGCCGCATATCTTCTCATTCTTAGCTCCGCATTCAGAGGATTCTTTAGCTTATGATATTTTACCCTGAATGTAAAATCTGCCAATGAGCTGTTATCTTGCCAACAACCTCATTTCGTGTTAAATTGGACGTAGCTTTCTGGGGCCGTAGTTCAGTTGGGAGAACGTTTGACTGGCAGTCAAAAGGTCGAGGGTTCGAATCCCTCCGGCTCCACCAAAAATAAAGCTAAAAAGCCGTGCTACTCTGATAAGTATAACCATGGTTA
>Ga0187827_10007222_pt1 | contig 12434 bp, 7 predicted proteins | sample ETNtaG_39_FD_167969 | JGI IMG/M metagenome (GOLD analysis project Ga0187827, IMG submission 167969) | Marine microbial and viral communities from oxygen minimum zone, Eastern Pacific Ocean - ETNP2014_SV_150_PacBio MetaG (Illumina Assembly) | ecosystem: Environmental > Aquatic > Marine > Hypoxic... | reverse complement strand
TCGATGAAGACAACAACGAAGTCCTGGTGGACTTCGAATACTAATCCCCCTGCCGGGCATCCACCCGGTAGATAAACGGCCCGGTTGCTGAATGATTCGGCAACCGGGCCTGTTTCTGATCGGGGAGGAAATGGGCGACAGGAGGAGCGGGAATCTGTTACGACCTTCACTCTATGAGCCTCAGAAAGGGAGCGCTCCGAAAAGTCGGTGCACTTCAGAGGAGTCATCAGATTCTCTGCGAGCTGGAACTGCTGTATAAAGAGTCACGCTAAACGTAATCATCAAGACCCCGACTGAAGTTGTGTGTATGACAGTCCAACTTCCTCCTCCACTCCTTCAACTTGCCGTTGATATCATTGACTGCAGAAAAGCCCTCGACCTGGCCAAAGTCACCTATCCTCACTTCGACATCCTCGAAGCAGGCACGCCGCTGATCTATGAAGAGGGGCTGGCAATTGTCGAGAGATTCAAGAATGCATTTCCGGACAAGCACTGCCTGGCGGATTTGAAGATCATGGATGCGGGATTCATCGAGGCCACGAGTGCGTTCAAGCGCGGGGCGGATTTCGTTACCGTGCTCGGGGTGGCGGATAACGCGACTATCGAGGGCACGATGAAAGCCGCGGCAGGACATGGGAGAGCGGTCATGGTGGACCTTATAAACTGCCCGGAACCGGTTGAACGTGTTGAAGAGTTACTCGCCCTTGGTCAGTCACATTTCTGTTTCCATACTGCGCACGATGTGAAGGGCCGCGGCGATTCACTTTCCGTCTTACGGTCCATGAAACAGATTGATGGTGCGAAAATCTCCATTGCCGGTGGCATCACTTTGCAGATGGCAGCCGAGGCTTTGGAGCTTGGTGCCGATGTTATTGTTGTTGGCGGCGCCATCGTCGGAAACGACAATCCTGCAGAAGCTGCAAGGGCTTTTCACAACCAAATCATGAAAACAAAATGAGCGAGTTTCTGGATACGTTGAGAGAAATCGGCAAGGAACTGAGCGACTGCCTTTCGAATGTATCGGTAGCGGACGCGCTCCAGACAATTGAGCAACTTGTGATTGCCGAACGTGTTTTCGTGGCCGGGGCAGGAAGAAGTGGCCTGGCCATGCGCGCTTTCGGTATGAGGCTCATGCACCTCGGTAAACCAGTCCATGTTGTTGGAGAAACAACCACTCCCGCGATGACCGCCAATGACCTCTTGATCATCGGCTCAGGATCGGGAAGCACTCCGAGCCTTTTGCTGGCCGCAAACAAAGCACGAAAGCTGGGCAGCCGAATTATTCTGATCACCGCCGATCCGGAATCGGTCATCGCCCTGGTCGCGGAAACTGTTGTGAAAATTAACGCACGCACTCCGAAGGCGGAATCTACCTCTGGCTACGTCTCCGTTCAGCCGATGGGGAATCTCTTCGAGCAGTCACTCTTCATCCTGCTGGACGCGATCGCCATCGCGCTCATGCCGCGCCTCGGTGAGACGGAGGAGAGTATGTTCGAGCGGCACGCGAATGTGGAGTGAATAGGCGTGTGGATGTGAATGGTGAATGGTGAATGGTGAATGGTGAATGGTGAATGGTGAATGGTGAATGGTGAATGGTGAATGGTGAATGGTGAATGGTGAATGGTGAATGGTGAATCGTGAATGGTGAATCGTGAATCGTGAATCGTGAATCGTGGCGGTGTGGTGTTGATGGAAGAGCGATGGAACGATGATTCGTAATGCCCGCACCATTAGCGGGGGCCTGGTCCTCAGACCGGCTGAAGTCACTACAGAGATATTATTACGTATTACGCATTACGTATTACGCATTACGTATTACGCATTACGCATTACGTTTTACGTCTAACGCATCACGTATTACTCCAGCCCTGGTTTCTTACGGGCCGAACTTTCGATACGTTCACCGGCAGCGTTTACCTGGACTGTCCCGCCGCCCCGTATCTTCTCATCGATGGACAACCGCAATCAGGACAATGTTACCCTGAAGGGCATTGCCATCGGTATCGTTCTGGCCGGGTTTGCTTCATGGTGGGCGGGCTACGGTGAGGTGATCATCCGGGCGACCCCGCTGGCGAATGATCATTCTGCACGCATCGCATTCTTCCTGTTCTTCGTGGTGGTGGTGTTCCTGAATTCTGTCCTGACGCGCCTCAATCCAAGGTGGCGACTCGGGAGGGGTGACCTGGTAACCATCTTTGTGCTGGTGCTCACTTCCGCGGCTATCCCCACCCGCGGGTTTGTCAGCATGATCGGGCCTGCGATCAATGGGGCTGAGTATTACGGCAACGATAACAACCGGTGGATCGAAGAGATCGTTCCATACGTCAAGAGCCGCAAGTGGCTCGTTCCCCAGGGCGAGAATGTCGCCGCTTACTACTTTGAAGGTGTGCGCGACGGGGAGAGCATTCCGTGGAGAGCCTGGGTTAGGCCGGTGATTTCATGGCTGGCCATGTGCCTTGCATTCACTTTTTTCAGCCTTTGCATCGCGGCCATTCTTCGGAAGCAATGGGTGGTTCGAGAGCGCATCATCTATCCGCTCATGCAATTGCCCATCGAGCTGGCGACCAGTGGGGAGACCGAGACGCCGATCTGGAAAACACAGCGGCTCTGGATTGGGTTTGCGATTCCGTTCCTGCTGTTCGTCTACCAGGGGCTTGCTCATTATTACCCGGATTCCATCGACAAGATTCCCCTCAGGTACTACTTTCCAATCTTCAATCGGAACTCCGCTCTACGCGTCTATTTCAGTCCTCTCGCCTTCGCTCTGCTCTTCTTTGTCAGGACGGACATGCTTGTGGGTCTTTCGATTTTTCCGTTCGTGCTGAGCGTTTCGAAGGGATTTATGAGGGCGAACGGGATGTATCCCAGTGTTCCGAAGCTGGGCATCTGGTCGTACGACTCTGTGGAGGCATTTTTCGGTACGGGCATTCTGCTGGTGTTTGCTGCCAGGATTGCCTACTTCGCCCGCGCTCATATCCGGGATGTGCTTCGTTCCGCATTTGGGGTGGAAGAGGCGGACGACAGTGACGAGATCATGTCTTACCGGTGGGCCGTGTTCGGATTTCTGGGGAGTGGAGCTTTCATGGTGGCCTGGCTCAACATGGCCGGAATGGCCGTGTGGCAGGCATGCCTCTATCTCTTCTTCGCGTTCACCATCTTCCTCGCTCTGGCACGGGTCATTGCCGAATCCGGTCTGCCGGTCTGCCTGCCGCCCATGGTCGGGGGAGACATCATGACCGGCCTGGTGGGCACGAATCAATTCTCGGTTTCGAATCTGAGCGGGCTCGGATTCACCTATCCCTTTCACGCGGAGATGAGGTGTTTTGTCCTGTCACACGCGTCGAATGGTTTGAAGATGGCCGACGAAACTCTGAAAGGCTCGAAGAGAAAGTTCCTGGCCGGCCTGCTGTTGGCCGTGGCGGTGAGCTTCCTCGTGGCGATGACGCTGACGATCTACTTCCCCTATCGTGACGGCGGTCTGAACCTGCACCGATGGACGTATGAGAATACGGCCAAATACAGTTGGATTGACGCGTCCATTCGATTGTTCAGAGACTCAGGGCCGGTTTTCGAAGGTTTCCCTTTGATGCTTTACGGAGCGCTTCTGATGACCGGTCTCATGCTGTGCGCGCACTGGATTCCGGCCTGGCCGGTGAATCCGGGAGCGCTGGTCGTGAGCTTCCACTGGGCCGGGCAGGTGCTCTGGTCGAGCGCGGTCTTTGCGCTGATCACCAAATGGCTGATTCTGAAATACGGGGGAGTCGGCATCTTTCGGAATGCGCGGCCGTTCTTCTATGGCCTGATCCTCGGCGAGGTCGTGACCACATGCATGTGGGTCATCATCGATGGCATTACGGGGACGCCGAATAATTACCTGACGTTGTAGAGCGGGAGGGCCTGTTCTTTCTCGATTAGTTGGAATTACAGGCACATCGCTAATGTGCGGAAAGCTGACCAGTTTAATGCAGCAGCAGTTCTGTTCGGCCTGCCGGGAGATTTGAGTATCCACACCCCACTGGAGGTATTGACGTGAATCACCAGACGCTTGATGAATACTTGGCGGAAGTTGACAAATGGAAGGACGAGGTCAGCACTCGGAGCCTTTCACTCTCATCGGAAGAGAGGCAAGAAATGGGGAAGAAAGCGCGGAACCGGTTGGAAGCTCGTCTGGGCAGAAAGCTTGAATGTCGCGAAGCTCCCAAGATTCGTCGGAGAAGTTTGCACAAAGTGCAAAAGACGTCCTGACCAATGTCACTCAAATTCAGCCAGATTACAGGGCAGAGCACGTTCGAAGAGACTATGGATGTATGACTCAGCTCTGCCTCCGCAGGATTCCTTCCCGGAAGAAAACAACGGCCCTGATCCCCAACGCGGTCAGGCCCAGGTAGATGAGCATTGAGATGGAGTATTCCATCCCCTCAAAGCTCCGCGGCCAATGCAGCGCGGTATTCAGACAGCCCGCGGGGCTTAGATAAGAAGCGAGCGTCCTAAGACCGTCGGTATCAAGGGACGGGATCAGGATTCCCAGCCAGACCAGGATCTGAGGCAACAGAATCAACACCACGAAACATCCGAGAGTGGTGAGCATGGCGCGGGTGGGGTTGAGCACCAGGCAGGATATCGCCACCCCAAGCGTCACCATGCCGCAGCCGATGATGGCCACGGTGATCCAGAACCATAGAAGCCGCGGAATATGCATATCGATGAAAACGAGTGAAAAGAAAAGTCCATAGAGACAGATGCTGGCCATCTGAACCACGGAGGTAAGGAAGAGCGCGGCCATCAGGCCTGCCGATCCTTTCGGCCCCACCCGCATTAGCTCCAGGGTTCGACGTTCCCGCTCCCTGGCAAGATTGGCCGCCGCAAGCATGGCGGTGATGCCAATGGGCAGCAGGCCGAGCAAGTAGAGCAGGAATCCGGATGCGTCGCCTAAATCAAAGATAGTCCTATTGACATGTAAGGGGGCAATGACACTCAGCACGAGGACCAAAGCTCCGCATCCGGAGAGGAAGCCTTTCTGTTCGGCCCAGCAGCGCCGAGCAAACGGGCTGAACATACCCAGCAGGTATTCGAAGACCTTGAATCCGGCAATGTCTGACACCGCCTGCCACCCTTCGGCTGCGACCCCTGCCTGCGGAGCGGCCCGCTGCCTTTTCAATTGCCAGGCACAGATGCCGAGGATGGCCGCAGTCAAGCTGATGACGAATACTACCTGCAGGACCAGAGGGGCAACGGTGGAAACTGTGATGAAAGGAATGAAGCCAGTCTTGTCCAGAACTGCGTAAATCCCTTGAGCATTATCCTTCACCGGAATCCACCTGGGTGCCACCTCCGTAACGGCGAGCAGTGATTCCATCGGACTCGACCAACCCCACTGGGACAGGATCTGTTGGAGATGAATATCCAGCCCCAAAGATCGCCACACATCAGGCGACGGGATCACGAGGAACAGACCAAAGATCAGGTAACCGGCAAGAATCGCGGTAGCCGCCTTCCTGCAAAAGGAAGACGCGAGCAATCCCGCGGCCGCGCCCATCAATGCGATCATGGCCAGGTATGCGTGCACCAGCGCGATCTCCCGCAGCGATACTCCGCCAAGTAACGCGGTCACACCCAGCACCGGCATCCCGGCAATGAGGAGCAGCAGCAGATGAATGAAACCGACCTGCAGCTTAGCCCAGGCCATTCGGAGCTCAGACATCGGGCTGGCAATCATGATTTCGAGAGTGCGCCGTTCTCTTTCCTGCGTCAGGAGCTGGCTCGTAAGGGCCGGGCTGATGAGAAGGAGCAGACCCAGTTCACCAACGGAAAAGAAACGGAACAAGGTCCGGCCAAGCGTGGAAATCTGATCGAAGGGAATGCGCGGTTCATTGAAATAGCTGATCACCCCCAACTGCGCGGAAAGCGTTTTCCATCCGACGAGCACCACCAGGCATAAGAGACCGATGTAGGCGCCTCGCGTGGCGTAGAGGAAATGGCCGCGGTTGAGACATTTCAATTCACGGCTCAGGACAGGATTCAACAGCGGCATTTCAGTTCACCGTTCCCGATGTGATATTCATGAAGATGTCTTCAAAAGATGGCTCGATCATTTGAAATTCCTGAATCGCCAGGCCGCCGGACTGCAGGTCTGCCAGCAGCAAACCGTTATCGCTTCCATTGTGTTCCACTCCGAATTCGATCCTGTTACCGACGATTTCCGCTCCCCTGATGCCTGGCCTTGACAACAGGAATTCGAGGGCCTTTTCGGGCGGGCCATCTACCCGCACGGAGTACTGATGGCTGCTGCCGTATTTCTCGAACAGTTCATTCACATCTCCGCAGAAGAGCATTTTGCTCTCCTCCATCACCATCACCCGATTGCAGAGCTCGTGCACATCAGCCAGGTGGTGAGAGGAAAGGAGATGGTCTTGCCCATGTCCCGAAGCTCTTTGAGAAGAGAACGAATCTGACGGCGGGCATGCGGGTCGAGCCCGGATGCCGGCTCATCAAGGAGCAGGACCTCCGGGTCGTGCAGGAGGCACCGTGCAAGGCTCAGCCGCTGCTGCATGCCCCGTGAAAGCCTTTGGACCGGCTCAGAGACTTTTGATTGCAGATCCACCAGCGCCATCAGGTCTTCGACCATTGCCGTGCACTCGGCCCGGCCGATCTTATAAACGTCACCAAAGAACTGCAGATACTCCTCGACCGTCAGGTCCGGGTAAAGGCCGAAATCATCCGGCATGTACCCAAACTTCCACCGGGCCCTGTCCGGCTGCTTGATGACGTCGATCCCCGCCAGCTTCACCTCACCCCTGGTTGGTTTGAGGAGGGTGGCAAGGATACGAAGCAGCGTGGTCTTGCCCGCGCCGTTCGGACCGACTATGCCGAAAAGATCGCCCTTGCTGACTTCAAAGGAGACGTCGTCCAGTGAACAGTGTCGCCCAAATTTCTGGGTGAGGTTTTTGATTCGGATCATTGGGTTACTATTCCCTTTCCACTTCCACGTTCAGACTCAGGAGCTCGAGGTTTTCTCTGGATGCAATGCGCAGACTCAAAACGTCTCTGGAAACGAAATGAAGTGGATCCTCCAGTTTGAGGCTCACCTCGTAATCCCCTTTACGGAGAGGCAGGCAATCAAAAGGCCGGCAGGAGATTGAGGAGTCTCTGATCGGCCTCAGGCGGTCCATTCCGTTCAGCTTTGGTGAGAAGGTCCGTGTGGTTGACCGGATCGACTTTTTGGACATTAAAAGTGCCGGAATCGGGTGGAAACTCCCATTGGGGACGCCGGAACGGGCTTGACGTATTCAAGACCAGACCTGCGACCAACTGTCTTAATCCCTGCCGAGAGTTTTCAAAGGACCGGCCTTTGTACACGATCTGCTTCCTGCCAGTTGTTTTACTCAGACGGGACCAGGATGGACGATGGGTTGTCCACTTTCCGGAGCCTGAATCTCTGATTGAGAAATAAACTGCTGGTCGGCTCACGTAGGAGAGGCCGGGCGCCAACGACGTGGATCCAATGTACGACTTCCGAAGCTGGCGGTATCGAGCGACCAGAGAGACATCCTTAATCTTGCCAGAGGACCACTTCGGGATTTTGAAATTCAATATATCTTTGGAGGTCCTGGCATTGATGCTGCGGTCAGCGGCAGGCGGATCGCTGTTGACCACACTCTCTCTGGTCAGAAATCCCCGGGGAAGCCGTTTCAGCATTCCATCGATGTGGAGCTCACACGTGAGGTTGATGACGGTGTATCCGCTCGACCGAGCCACGGGAGTATCCAGCACATTGATTTCTGCCGCTTCTGATTCTCCCCAGCCGATGAGTATCGGCGCCATCCACAAGCTGACTCCATACCTTCTGCGACGCAGGCTGTTCTCCAGAACTCGCGCAAAGAATGCATCTGAAGATTTGGGATTGGGAAAGAGTTGAGAGGTGGCTTGGACCAAAGGCCCTCTGCAATCTTCGGGGCTGATAGACAGCTCGGTATCGCCGTCAGGAATCTGACCGAGCGACGCCACCCACGCGGAGGTCACCAGGTAAGCCTGCTTCAACCTGAATCCCAATCGATTCTCTATCTTTACTCTGATCTCTCCGCTGCTGAGATGCACAGCGCCTTTGATGTCCATTTTTTCTGGCGTCCACCTGGCACGCAGGAGTCGCGCCTGCCATTGATTCACTCGCCAGTCATGGATCCTGATTCGATCAGATTGGTGCTCGATACTCAGAGGGCCCGATGCCCTCGCGGCCTCCGCATTCGGTTGGCCTTGGATCTCAACATTCGCGGGGTCCTGAGGCCCAGCTCCAGTTGGAAACCAAAGGTTGTTAGGAGCGGATGCTAAACGGCCGGAGATGGGGCCTGCGGGGTTTATGACTTCAGTTTCTTGAATAGCCTGGGCCACAATCTGGACTTTTCGAATGCGCGGGACTGATGGCTGCTCCACCTCAAAGGTCTGTAAACGGGCTCCAATACTTCTATCCAGCGAAGCCAGATGGGCCTGCGGACGCATAAACTCGATGTCGTAATCCTTCTGCTCCGGAGAGAAAAGACTGAAGTAGGTTTCGGCCGCCAATCGGTCCCCCGCGGAAAAGAAGACCGTCCATTGGCTGACCAGCGTGTCCTGCCCTTTCAGACGCCAGGCCCAGCCGAAGGCCACCAGAGTGAAGGTCAGCGCAATCAGGGGAAAGGTCACCCAGGTAAGCGCTCGCTTCCTGTAAACGCGTGAGAGAAGGAAATCCCCGGGAATCACGACAGCGAAGTAGATGGCGAGCCAGAGCGCAATGGTCTGAAAACCAGGCACCCAGACGTTCCGATACTCGGCCGTGAGGTCGCCCATCACGCGGGCCTGTTGAGGACTCAATGAGTGGGACAGTTGCAGTTTCTTTTCCGTTGCCTCGATGTATCGGACTTCCCTCAAGAAGTTGAAGATAAGAAGACCAGGATCGACGATCCCCTCGAAGGGCTTTTCATTGAAATCAAAGAGGGCCCTGACCACACGTCCGCTTCCCACTTTTCTGTAAACCGCGATGGGTGAGCGAAAGAAGCCGTCTGAGAATTTCGGAAAATCTCTGGCACCCTCAGGTGGCGTACCGACACGCACTCTCAACGGCCTGGTCGCAGGAATGTTCTCCCGTCGATAGAGCGGATCGGTGAGTCCTTCCAGGACGTCTTTTCGCAGGGCGTTGGGCAGATGTGCCCTGGGAAGGATGTTCCCCTGGTCGTAGAAATAGCCCAGACGCCGCACAAGGTTGAAATAGAGGTTGTGCCAGGATTCGTCCTCCATTTCCCATAGGTTGGTCTGTTCGTTTTCAAGAGGCAGGAGGTCGGCAACCGGTCCTTTCAAGGTCCATTTCCACCCGGCAAAAAGGATCAGATTACCGCCTCGATCCACCCATTGTGCCAGGGCAGACTGCCGTGCCTGCGAGAGCTCGCAGGGGCCATGGAGAATCACATCGCGCACCGGCCCGTACGCGCGCCAGTATGCAGGCAAGTCGGAAGCATCCAGAGGTTTGATTTCAAGTGTCTCACCTTTATCCAGATAGTATTTGCCGCCCTCTTTGCTCATTCTGCTGGGCAGCGTGCCGGCAAAGGGGGTCGTTCTAAGCTTTCGCAGAAATTTCTTCTCTTGAGACCAGATCCGTTTGCCTTCAAGGAGGAGCTCCACCCTGAGCTGCCGGCCGCGATGAATGGGCACGTAAAGCGGCACCCGCTTGTTCGCGCCTGCAGGCAGCGCGAGGTCCTTCACCGTCCTGCGGTTCGCATCCATGTACGCGTGCACTCTCACCTGAACGCCATCACCGGAGTTTTCTACTCTCAAGATGATCGGCAGATAAGCCTCACCGACCCGGTCCGGACAATTGAACGGCGCCGTCACCTGCGCCTTGATGATTGGCTTTGGCTTACTCTCTTCCTCGGCGAGTACCGGTGCCACCAGGATAACCAGCAGCGAGAGCCGGCTTGCTTTCGCCTCATAAGATTTGGAGACGGACGAAGAATATGCAGTGGTCATTTGCACCGTCGCTCGGACCAGTGGGCCTTGCAGGTGTTGATCTGCTCCCTGTTGTAATCATGTGCCACAGGGTCGTCCAGCACATCGTGGCGCGGGCGCGACACCGTCGCTCGAATCGCTCGCCATACGGCATGGTGAAGACACCACAGCAGTACTGTTATTCAAGGCTGGAAATGGTTTCCAGCCTCAGATACCTTAACGTGGCCTGACGGCCGCAACCAGAATCGTGGCACGGCCGTCCCGGCCGTGATTCACGGGCGAGACGCCCGTGCCACGAACTTCTCATCCGTAGCTGGAGTCACTCGCGGTGACTGCAATATTCAGCAATTGCACCTCAAAGAAGAAAAACAACACAGAAGCAGGAGTCACACATGAGCCAGGAGCTTAGATTTGGAATCATCGGAGTTGGCGGGATTGCTGGTTATGTTCACCGGCCCGGGATTGGGACTGTTCCCGGTGGCCGGCTGGTGGCGATTACGGACAACAACCAGGATCTCCTCGCAAGGAGATCACGGGAATGGGGCGTGCGCACACATTCTGACGCGACCGAATTGCTTGCCCAGGACGACGTCGATGCGGTGATCGTGTCGACCCCAAACTACCTGCATGCGCCATACGCTATCGAGGTGGCGAACGCGGGCAGGCATGTACTGGTGGAGAAGCCGATCGCGATGAATCATCCCGAGGCGAAAACCATGCTGGCCGCGGCACAGGAGAATGACGTGCGGCACATGACCGCGTTCACCTATCGTTTTGTACCGGCGATGCGTTACCTCAAGCACGTGGTCGATAAGGGCGACCTGGGCACGCCGCGGCATTTTCGTGCGCAGCGTTTTCAGGAGTTCTCGGACCACTCTGTCGGCTGGCGCCAGTGGAAGAAGACTGCCGGCACCGGCGAGCTGGGTGACATGGCTTCGCACCGCATCGATTTTGGACATCACCTGATAGGGCCAATCGCCAATGTCTGCGGCGCTTTCAAACAATTTGAGCTGCGCGACCAGGACGGCCATGGCAATCCGGTGGAACCATCGGACACGGATGACTGGACGGCCTTCATTGCCGAGTTCGAATCCGGCGTGACCGGGGTCTGGGAATCCACGAAGCTCGCCAAGGGATACGGCTCGGGTGGTGGCAGCCATGATTTCTGTGAAGTCAATGGCACCGAAGGCTCGGCTATCTACGAGCTGAAACACCCTTATCGCATTCTTCTGGGACGGAAAGGTGAGACGATCGAAGAGGTCCCCGTTCCCGATGAATTCATGAAGGTGGAAGGCTCTACACGTACCGCAGGCGAAGGCGATCCTCGCGCGGTCTGGCGCTACGACCAGGCGGTGGAATTCTCAAACGCAATCCGGGAAGGCCGGGATTGCAGTCCCTCTTTTGCTGACGGCGCAAATTGCCAGGCTGTCATGGATGCTGTGCTCAAGGCCATCGACGAAAGACGGTGGGTTGGTGTGGAGTACTGATGTTCTCTTCGTTGTAGTCATCTTAATCTGGTGTGCCAACCAACCAACTATTGATCTGACTTGGCTCACAGGCTGGCAGCCTATGGCCACAGGATGTACACGCATCGCATCTTCAGACAGCTCTTGGGACATTATCCAAGAAGATAAAACAGGTAAGTGAAAAAGCCATCGGCGAGGATGACAAGGAAGAGGGACAGGACGACCGCGGAGGTGGTGGCCTTGCCGATCTCCTCCGGCCCCCCTTTGACGTAGTAGCCCTTGTAACAGCCGACGAGGGCAATAATCATGGCGAAGGCCGCGCTTTTGAAAAGCCCGGTGAAGATATCCGCGAAGGAGACTGCCAGGCGCGTTTCTTCGATATAAGTCGCCGAGGGCAGGTCGACGTAAAACACACCGATGAGATACCCGCCGAACAGGCCGATGGCGTCACCGATGAGGGCGAGGCCCGGTAGTGCGATGAGCAATCCGAGCACGCGAGGAGCGATGAGGAATTTAAACGGATTCATACCCATGGTGACGAGTGCATCGATTTCTTCGGTGACGCGCATCGTTCCGATCTCCGCGGCCATGGCCGCACCGCTGCGTCCGGAGAGGATGACCGCGGCCATCAATGGCCCAAGCTCTCGGGTCAGGCCGACGCCGACCAGATCCGCGATGTAGATGGAGGCGCCCATCCGGCGGAGCTGGTAATCGGCCTGCAGCGCCATGATGAGGCCGACGACGAACATGATGAGCGAAACAATTGGGATGGCGTCCACCCCGTTCCGCGATACCTGCTGCATGAAGTAATTCACCTTGATGCCGCGGCCGGTGAAGGGCGCAATGAAACACCAGTAAAGTGAATTGGCTACCATGTTGATGACTTCGGTGAGATGGTCGAGAAGGGTGAAAGTCTCTTCTCCGATGTGCTCGAGAAGCCCCTGCGGCGGGCGCAGCTCTCTAGTCTGATCGAGGGCGGCCTTCTGCGGCACCATC
>Ga0187827_10007221_pt1 | contig 12435 bp, 15 predicted proteins | sample ETNtaG_39_FD_167969 | JGI IMG/M metagenome (GOLD analysis project Ga0187827, IMG submission 167969) | Marine microbial and viral communities from oxygen minimum zone, Eastern Pacific Ocean - ETNP2014_SV_150_PacBio MetaG (Illumina Assembly) | ecosystem: Environmental > Aquatic > Marine > Hypoxic... | reverse complement strand
TAGAACCGCGGGATTAGCTGATTCCCTGGAACAGGTCCTTTTCTCTGCGGCTGTTGTTGGGGGGTGGGTATTCCCGCATGAAATAGTCCCTGGGGCCCCGAAATCTGTCAATCATCTGGATAATTCTGAATAGCCCGGGGCGTCGCCGTCCCCCGCCACCGCCGCCGCCCTGGCTGGCGTGGCAGGCAACAGCCCTGTTCCGAATCTCGACAGCGTGTTTCTTGATACGTACCATGGCGTGAATAGGGTACTCCACGCTCCTCGTCTTGGTAAGGTCAACATCCCCGTTACGGCCGAAATGGTGGGGGTCTTGCCCGAAAAGGGGCATCAACTTGATCATAAGGTTCATCAGTTTGCGGGGGCGTACCCCAAAATAGAGCTTGCTCGGCTGGAACGCAGAACCCGCTTCAGGGTACTGGGCGGGGTCGGCGGCAGCATAGAAGGCCTTAATCGTGGCCTGATGGGTGGCTACATGATCGGGGTGGCCGTATCCGCCGCCGGAATCATGGGTAATCACCACGTCCGGCTTTATCTCCCGGAAGATCTTGACGATTCGCTCGGCTACCTCCTCGATTGGGGCCATGGCCAGGCAATCGGGGTGCTTGTTGCCTTCGTTACCCCTCATGTCCGAATCACGATATTCCATCTCAATGACGCCGGCTAATCCCAGTGCCTGGCAGGCACACTTCAGTTCGGCTGAGCGTAATTGTTTGATGCTGTCATATCCTACCAGGTGCTCCGCATCAACGGTACCGTGCTCGCCACCGGTAGTACAGACATAATAGACTTTGGTTCCGGCAGCCGCGTACTGGGCCAGTGTGGAACCAACGCCAAAACTCTCATCATCCGGGTGGGCCCCCAGGGACACCAGTGTTCTTGATCCGTTCACATTCTCACCACAAGTCAGTATTCAGTTGTGAAATATGATACTCTCTCCAGGCCGTCTTGGCAAACGCGAAGGCTAAGAATGATAAAAAAGTAGAAGACAGGGGGTACCGGCGATGGTTTATTCTGTGAAACGGCCCGTACCGCTGATCCGGCAGGCACCCGCGTTGATGAATTCGCTGTAAGGATGATATGATAAATTGTAGAAGTTTTGATTCTAGCCGGGTTTTATTATGCTCCATCTCCGCCCTTCAGCTTGCGTTTTAAAGTCCGGCCGGTTTAATTCAGGAGGTACCAATGATGCAACGGACAGTAGACTCCATCAAAGAGAGTGATATCGGCAGTGAGCTGACGGCCAAACTGGAGAGTCTGAAAAGCAGCCTGACCGAGATGGGCAGCGTGCTTATTGCTTACTCCGGTGGGGTGGACAGCACTCTGCTGCTCAAGGTGGCGGCCGACGTCCTGGGCGAAAAGGTTATCGCCATTACGGGAAGTTCGGAGACGTACACGCCGAGGGAATTGGAGGACTCGAAACTCAATGTGAAAATGCTGGGGGTGAAGCAGGTTATTATCTCCACCAATGAACTCAGCGATGAAAACTTTGCTGCCAACCCTCCAAACCGGTGCTACTTCTGCAAGAAGGAGCTTTTTGGTAAGTTGCTGGAGTTGGCCAAGGAGCATGGGGCGAATTGGGTGCTGGACGGCTCAAATTTTGACGATCTTGACGATTTTCGTCCCGGAATGGAGGCGGCGGCCGAACTGGGGGTAAGGAGTCCTTTGAAAGAAGCGGGATTGACCAAGAATGACATCAGGGCTTTATCAAAGGAAATGGACCTGCCTACCTGGGATAAACCGAGCTCTCCTTGCCTGTCGTCCCGCTTCCCTTACGGGGATGCCATTACCAGGGAAAAATTGACCAGTGTTGAACTGGCCGAGCAGTTTGTAAGCGGCTACGGTATCAGAGAATTCAGGGTCAGGGTTCATGGCGACATTGCCAGGATAGAAGTGCCCCGGAAGGAAATGCACGTCTTTATCGATGAGAAAAATTCCAGGGATATGGCGGCCCGGTTCAAGGAGTTGGGCTACGCATACATTACCCTGGACATACAGGGTTTCAGAAGTGGCAGTATGAACGAGACGCTGAAATCAGGGAGCCAGTAATTGGATAAAGAGAAAATTCAGGAGCTGTTGCAGAGTGTTAAAGACGGCACGGTGGAGATTGCCGACGCTCTGAATACCCTGAAGTCCCTGCCCTATGAGGACCTCGGTTTTGCCAAAATAGACACCCACCGGGACCTACGGGGCGGTTTTTCCGAGGTTATTTACAGCAAGGGAAAAACCCTGGAGGAAATCAGGGAGATTGTCGAGAAATCCTCGGTCAAGAACAGCCTTATTTTGGCCACCAAGGCCAGTCAGGATGTCTACCAAACTATCCTGAGCGTCAGGCCAGACGCACGCTACAATGAGGCGGCCCAGATAGTGACTATCGGGGAAAACAGAAAGGTAGTTACCGATAAGGTAATTACGGTGGTCTGTGCCGGAACTTCCGATTTGCCGGTGGCTGAAGAAGCGGTGGTCACGGCTGAGGCGATGGGAAACAAGGTGGAAAAGATATATGACGTTGGAGTGGCCGGTATTCACCGGTTGTTCGGCAATCTCGACAGATTGAATGAAGCCAGCGTTGTCATTGTGGTGGCCGGGATGGATGGCGCCCTGCCCAGCGTAATCAGCGGTCTGATTGATAAACCGATTGTGGCCGTGCCGACCAGCGTGGGTTACGGAGCCGTTTTTGACGGGTTGGCCCCGCTGCTGACCATGCTTAACTGCTGCGCTCCGGGGGTGGTGGTGGTGAATATAGACAACGGATTCGGGGCGGGATTCTTTGCCAGCGTGGTCAATCAGCAAGGGGTTGAAAAATGAAGACGATCTACTTTGACTGCTTTTCCGGTGTCAGCGGGGACATGATCTTGGGGGCACTCATCGACGCCGGGCTGGATATTGGCGAACTGAAGGCCGAACTGGCCAAACTGAATGTGTCCGGCTACAAGATAAGCGCCGAAAAGACGGCCCGGAACAGTATTGCCGGAACAAAATTCAACGTCGAGGTTTCCGGGGAACACCACGCCAAAAGGCGGTTGCAGGATATCGTTGAGATTATCGACCGGAGCACCCTGGATGACGATGTCAAGGAATCAAGCAAGAAGACTTTCCGTAACCTGGCGGTGGTGGAGGCAGGGATACACGGCGAGAGCGTTGACGAGATACATTTTCACGAGGTGGGGGGCCTGGATTCTATCGTGGATGTAATAGGGGCCTTCATCGGAATCAAGAAACTGGGTATCGAGGCGGTGTATTCATCAAAGGTGCATCTGGGTACCGGTTTTGTGCAGTCCCGCCACGGCATTCTGCCGATACCGGCCCCGGCGACTCTGTCCGTGCTGAAAGGTGTTCCGGTTTACTCAACGGGCATCAACGCGGAACTGGCCACTCCCACAGGGGCAGCGATCCTGGTTACCCTGTCCGGCGCTTTTGGAAATATGCCCCGGATGAAGATAGAAAAAATCGGCTACGGGGCGGGAAGCAGGGAACTGGAGATACCGAATCTGCTGCGGGTATATCTGGGCGAGGTTGACGGCTCCGGCTATATTGAAGAGAACCTTGTCATGGTCGAAACGAACATCGACGATATGAATCCGGAGTTCTTTGATTACGTTTCCAATGTACTGTTGGCCAATGGTTCTCTGGACGTGTTTATGACGCCTATCTACATGAAGAAGAACAGGCCGGCCACCATGTTGAGCGTTCTGACGGAACAGGACAAACTGGATGAAGTTCTGTCTACTATCTTTGCTGAAACAACTACTCTGGGGGTGAGGGTCAATCACCTGGAGAGAAAACGCCTTGACAGGGAATTTGTCCGGATTGAGACCATGTACGGCCTGATAACGGTGAAGGTAAGCAAAATAGAGGACTGGATAAAGAACGTCACCCCGGAATACGAGGAATGCAAGACGGTCGCTCAGAAAGAGGGGGTGCCTCTTAAAGATGTTTACGATGAGGTAAAAAGGGCGGCTCACCTGGCCTTGTTCACCTAATATTTCTCCCTTTAATGCCTAAAACCCGTGCCACCGGGTCATCGTTTCCAACGGCTCACGGGTGCGGGCAAAATTGTTCAGCGGTACGTCCGACTCCGGATAGCCGATGGCAATAGCAGTGGCCACAGGCATACCGGCCGGAAACCCCAGTATTTCCCGGTACAAGTCAGGCCATCTGACGTTAAGCCCCATGATGCAGGTGCCCAACCCGTAGGAAAGAGCCCCGAGACAAATGGATTGGGTTATCATCCCAATGCCGTTCAGAACGGTGGGGCAGGTATCATCGGAATAGATGATGATGGCGTTAGGGGCGTCACAGAAGCGGTTCCGGGTTGTCCTGAGGGCTTCCCGTTTTTGGTCGGCATCATCGTCGTCCGGAGATAAAACCGAGGCCTGAAGGGCATCTCTGAGAGCCGCGGCCTGGGTGATATACGATTCAGGGTAGGGGGCGGTGCGGGGAAAATCCGGATTTACGTCTCTGTAATCCTTTCCGTCCCAAGAGGCGTTGGCCTTCTGCTCAAGTTTGGTCTTTACCTCCTCAAATATCCGGCCGCCCAATACGGCGAAATGCCAGGGCTGGGCATTGCGGGCCGAAGGGGCCCAGCGACAGGCATCCAGTAAATCTTCCAGGATTTTCCGGGGCACCGGCTCCGGCTTAAAACTGCGGATACTTCTCCTGGTATTTATTGCCTCAATTATTTCCATGGTCTTCTCCTCTGCAAAGATAGATGGCGCGTGTCCCAATGCCTATTTAACCTTTTTGGCAGGTTATTTTCAAGGACGGAGACAGCTTGATGGATCACCCGGCTAATTGGCATTTGTTGTTCATCTCTCTTATAATAAGTCTTATAGAGCTATGAAAGTTGTTTCAATTGTAGGGATGCCCGGGGCCGGTAAGTCTGAAGTAGCTAGGTTATTTGAGGCGAGCGGTTTTGTCAGAATAAGGTTTGGCGACGTCACCGACGGTGAAGTAGCGAAGCGCGGCCTGGAGCTGAACGAAGAAAATGAGCGCTATACCAGGGAGCTTCTGCGCCAGGAACAGGGAATGGACGCCTATGCCAAGCTGAACTTGCCGGCGATCGATAAGGCAATACAGCACTCGGACGTGGTCATCGACGGACTCTATTCCTGGGAGGAATATACTTTCCTCAAGGCTCATTACGGAGACGGCCTTTGCTTGGTGGCGATCTGGAGTTCGCCGGAAAGCAGGTATGCCCGGCTGACGGTCAGAGCCGACCGGGGACTGACTGCAGAAGATGCGGCCAGCCGCGACAAGGCCGAAATTGAGAATGTCAACAAGGGCGGTCCCATTGCCATGGCCGATTTCACCATCATTAACGAGTCTTTCCTTGATGATTTGGAAGAAGCGGCCAAGAATGTTATCTCCCGGATAACGGAATGACGGAAACAACCCGCCCCGAATTTGACGAGTATTGCTTAAAAATAGCCTCGGTGGTGGGAGAGCGTTCCACCTGCCGCCGCCATCACATGGGAGCTATTGCCGTCAGGGACAAACACATACTGAGCACGGGGTACAACGGAGCGGCCGCGGGACTGAAAGACTGCCTCGAGTTGGGGTGTCTGCGTGATGAGTTGGGCATACCCTCGGGCACGAGGCAGGAAATATGTCGGGCGATTCATGCCGAACAGAACGTGATTATTCAGGCCTCCCTCCACGGCGTCAGTATTGAAGGGGCCACCATTTACTGTACCCACACGCCGTGCGTGCTCTGTGCCAAGATGCTGGTTAACGCCCGGATAGAACGGTTTGTCAGCTTCAGAAAATATAGCGATGATTCTTTCATTGAGATGTTTGAAGAGGCCGGCATAGAGATTGACATAAAGCAGAGACCTCCCTTTGAAATCACTTACCTAGACTAGGCGTCAAAGTATGAGTCTGGTGGGCGAGAATATCAAAAACGCCCCGTCGCTTCGCCTTCGTTGAATATCGCGTTCCAGCAGTGATGTTCAGACTATGTTTTCCCCCTGATAAGTTCCGTCATAGCCCCGGGTTTCGCCGGTCAGTTGGAAGAAGACCAGTTGGACAATCCGAGCATCTTTCTGGAGGCGGATTCCCTGGGGATTGTAGACCACCATCAGGGACTGGGAACGGCCCGAGTATCCGGCGTCCCAGACGGCCGTTCCCACCGTAACCCCGCAGCGGAGCAGGCTTGACCTGGGTCTGGCTAATGCCATAACATTGTTTGGCAAGTGGACGACCTCATTGTAGAAAACAGTGTAGGCGCCGGGAATGAGGTCAATGTAGTCCAGTCCGTCAAATACCAGGGGGGCCACATCCGATATTATCCGCTGGCTGTTCTGCCGGGCAATCTGGCCTGCTGTCTGGAGCATGGCGACTTCACGCAGGGTAATGTCAAAACCGTTGGGCTGTAACTGCTCCTCAAGGTCAAGATAGCCTTCTATCAGGGGCGGCTCCTGGCGGATTAGGTCGTGGATGTTCTGTCGGGATAAAACGGCTGTCATTTCAGCCCCAGTATAGCACTTTTTCGCCTTCAGAAATAAGTCAGGAGGATGCACAAACAAAGGAGGTCCGGTGGCAAAGAATCAATATAAGCTGCTGGTGGTGGACATAGACGGCACGGTGATGGACCGGAACGGGACCATTTCGAATGAGGACAAAAAAGCGCTCGTCAGGGTGGGCGATTCCGGTATCCGCGTGTCTCTGTCCACCGGGCGGGTAATACAGTCCAGTCTTGAGGTAATTGACGAATTAGCCCTGGACGGCCTTCACATGTTTTTCGACGGAGCTCTGGTATTCAATCTGGAAAAAGGAGAGGAAATCTTTGTTGAGCCGATCAGAGCGGACTCGGTGAGGCAGTTGGTTGAATATGCCCATCAAGTTGGCCTGGATATCGACCTTTATTCGACCAGCCGCTATTTTATCGAGCAGGAGACCTGGGCTACCGATATCCGGCGTGATTTCTACGGTCTGCAGCCCGTCATAGTTGATTTCAACCGGGTCTGGCAGGAGGAGAGGATTATCAAGGGGGCGATGGTGGTTGCCTCCGCTGAGGAGAAAGCCAGGGCAAACGATGTCTATCTGCGTTTCAAGAACAACCTTAATTTTTCCTGGACAGCGACGCCGGCTTTTCCCGGGGTTGACCTTATTAACGTGATTGCTCCCGAGGTGTCGAAGGGGGCAGCCCTGGAAGCGCTGGCTTCCTTCCTGGAGATACCACTGTCTGAAGTAATGGCGATTGGGGATGGGGCCAACGATATTCCTCTCCTTTCCACCGCCGGACTGGCCGTGGCGATGGGAAACGCCTCCGATAAGCTGAAAGCGGTAGCCGACTACGTGACCGCCGATGTGGATCACAGCGGGGTGGCGGCAGCGATCAGCAAGTTCCTGGTCTAGGGCGGAGATTGCTGCTTTTGACACACAAGTTTTAGATAGACTATAATGGTATATGCGTATTGGTCTGGTTACCGACACCCACGTTCCCTGGGAAGAAAAGGAACTCCCCCGCGAAGTACTCAAAGCTTTCGAAGGTGTTGATCTTATTCTCCACGGCGGTGATATCTACTCACACGTCGTGCTTGATGACCTGGAAACAATCGCTCCCGTACTGGCTGCCCTGGGTGATGACGACTATCCCGATGAAGACCCCCGTGTCCAGGAGTCCCACGTGATGACTTTGGAGGGACACCGGGTATGGCTGGTACACGAGGGACCCTACTTCCCCATAGAAGAGAAGTGGCTGGATTTGTGGTGGCAAAACAGAATTTCTAAGGATGACCCAAACTACGGCAAGCCGGATATCATTGTTTGCGGCCACGCCCACGCAGTCATGGTAGAACGCTCCGGTGGTGTGCTTTACGTGAATTCCGGCAGTCCTACCATATTGCACTACAAAAAGGGACTGGGCACGGTGGGCATCCTGGAACTCAGCCCCGGCCAGGCCGACGTGCAAATCATACAGTTGAAAAAGTCCGACTAGCTGTCAGACCGTCTGACGTCCTGCTTTTTTGAATCATCCAAGGTGCGCCTGATTCTTCCAAAAAGCTTCGCCTCTTCTTTATCCGATAATCAGATTGGAAACGAGCAACCATGATGCGCATCGGACTCATTTCAGACACGCATATTCCCGAGGCTGAGAGCCAACTTCCATCCCAGGTAATGGAAGCCTTCCGTGGTGTTGACCTCATTCTGCACGCCGGCGATATCTATGATCTCAAAGTGCTTGATGAGCTTGAGGGCATAGCCCCGGTGCTGGCGGCTCTGGGTGACGACGATTACGCCAAAGTGGGCCCGTTGGTGAAAAGGGTGAAGCGGAAGCACGTTCTTGAGCTTGAGGGGCACACGGTGTGGCTGGTCCATATTAGTCCCCGTTATCTGGCTGCTCACGCCTGGATGAAGGTTGACTCCGCCGGGCAGGAGGAAGATGAGGGGGACAGCCCGGATATCTTTATCTGCGGCCACGAGCACCGTCCCAAGGTGGATCACTCCGGCGACGTTCTCTATATTAACCCGGGCAGTCCCACCTTGCAGAACTACGAAAAGGGGCTGGGAACGGTGGCCATACTGGAACTCGATTCCGGAAAAGCCGACGTGCAGATCATACAGCTAAGATAGACGGCCGGGCCGCCCCGTAATACCAGGTATCTTACCTTTCTTCCTCATCGCGGCAGGGCAAACTGCGGCAGACCTCTAAAACCTCCGTATTGGTGGGTATTCCCCACTGCTGGCTTCCAATGTAAGCGTAACGGGTCATTCCTTCACGGTCAATGATGAAGAGGCCGGGCCTCTGCCCCAGGGAAAAGACCTTGCTTTCCACCTGGTAGCGATCATATACGCGGTGCTCCGGGTCAGTCAGACAAGGGAAGGGGATATTATGTTTGCCGAAGTAGGCCCGGGCATTCTCTGGCGAATCATTGACGATGGCAATGACTTCAATGCCGTTTGCGGTGAACTGGCGGTAATCCCTCGTCAACTGACGGAGGTGCCGGCGGCAGAAAGGTCAGAGGAAGCCACGCAGGAACACCAGAACCAGACAGCACCGTCCCCGGTAGTCGCTCAACGAGATGTTATCTCCGGCAACGGCCGCAAGCGTGAAATCCGGAGTAATTGAATCGATTGGTACTCTCTGGCTTGGAACCGGCATACTTTTCACCTTACCTGTCTGTTATTCGGCTCCGGGGAGTTGGCGGCGGTTTGTCCGGAAGGGGGTCCGGGAGGGGGGCTTATTCCAGGCTGAGCAACAAGGTCTGGCAGCTAGTTTTCCTTGCCCAACAGGCGTTTCCACCAGGGGGCTTTTTCCCCCAGGCCTCTGATGACGAAGGAGTGCTCACATTTGCCGCATTGCCAAGTCTGGAACTGTTTGTTGTAATAAGTCCTGGAACTGCCGCAACGGGGGCAGGTGCTTCTTATTTTTCTGGATGTCTCTTTATCGAGGTTTTTCCAGTAATCGTCGTTCCAACTGGCACGAAAGGGCATAGCGGCCTCCCAAGGGTACGGTTCCATTATAGCACTGTCCTGAGAAAGATGGTTTCTTTTGAAACGGGGCTTCGCCCTTCCTGAACGGCCCACTGATTTACAGGCCGGCCAATTCTCTTCCCGTCTCCAGGGCTTTCCCGGTTATTTCTTTGCAGAGGGCGCCTTTGCCTGCGATGTAGGCTTCTTTGTCATTATCAAATTCTTCGGCTAATGTTCATTTTAGCTTGCTTAGACGCTCGGCGTACTCTTTGCTTTGCCCGAGGTATTGGCGAAAGGCAAGCTCCTTCTTTAATTCATCGCTGTTTTTGGGGCAGACGTAAAGGTGGTGACGGGAGATTGAACTCACAGTTGAAGTATCTTTTAATTTGAAGACCTCTCTGTCTTTGATGCCCTGGTCTCCATTGTGATAGTATCCACGCTCTTCCAGAAGCCGCTTGATATTCTGGAAGCTCCGGGGCTCGATAACAAGAATCAAGTCAATGATGGGTTTGGCGGTCATGCATGGAATTGAAGTACTGCCGACGTGCTCAATCCGGAGACAGGCATCAGAAACCCGCTGTCCCAGGAAGGCCTTAATTTCCTCGAATCACAGGGGCCATTCGGGATTATATCTTTCTACCAGGGTAACAATCATCATTTTGTGTCCAAGCCGGGGCTACAGATATTCCTTCAGTTTCTTGGCCTGGCTTGACGTCATGCCGGAGACAGCCGTCAGCTCTTCCAGAGAAGCTTCCCGGATAGCTTGGACAGAGCCGAGCTGTCTAAGCAGGGCACGTTTCCGTTTGGGGCCGATACCGGGAACACCGTCCAGCAGAGAGGTAAAGGTGTTTTTGCGGCGGACTTTCTGGTGATAACCGATGGCGAAGCGATGGGCCTCATCCCTGAGGCGCTGCAACATCTGGAGGCCAGGAGAGCTGCTGGGTAGCCTGATAGAGGTTGACCGTCCGGGGATGAAGATCTCTTCGTGCTCCTTGGCCAGGCTGGCGAGAGGCACGGACGCGGCCCCGGTTTCCTTCATGGCCGCCAGGGCGGAACTCAGTTGTCCCTTGCCGCCGTCAATGAGGACGAGGTCGGGCAGCACCGCCCAGCTATCCGGGGTGGAGGTAACCTCATTTTGGAGGTTATAGCGTTTGAATCGGCGCCTCAACACTTCCTGGAGCATTGCGTAATCGTCAGCCCCGGAGACTGTCTTGATTCTGAAGCGTCGGTAGAGAGATGACTTTGGTTTTCCATTTTCAAAGACCACCATGCTGCCGACAGCCGCGCTGCCCTGTATATTGGAGATGTCGTAGCACTCCATCCGCGAAGGGGAATGAGGCAGTTGAAGCTCATTCTCTATTTCGGCCAGGGCTTCGGGGAGGGCCGAAGGAGCGGCCAATTGCTTGACCTTAAGCTGATGCAATCCCTGCCGGGCGTTTTCAACCACGATGTCCAGCAGTTGCTTCTTGCTGCCCCGGGATGGTACCTGAATACGAACCTTGCTGCCCCTCTTACTTTGCAGCCAGTCTTCGATAACCGTCTTGTCCTCCACGGGATGCTGGAGCAGTAACAGGGGGGGCAGATAGGGAGCAGAGCCATAAAACTGCTTGACGAAGCTGGTCATTATCTGTTCCGGTTCCTCGGAGCTGGTACCCTGGAGGATGAAACTCTCCCGTCCGATGAGTTTACCACCCCGAATAAAGAAGACCTGGGCGTAAGCCCTGTCCCGCTCGCTGGCAAAGGCGATAGCGTCCTGTTCACCTCTTACCCTGGCGGCGATTTTCTGACCTTCAATAACCCTGGCTATTGCCTGGACTTGGTCTCTGAGCTGGGCTGCTGTTTCAAAGTCGAGAGCCTCGGAGGCCTTGTCCATTTTACTTTCCAGGTCGCGGACGATTCTATCCTGCTTTCCTTCAAGGAAGAGGATTGCCTGCTTGACGGCTCGCGAGTATTCCTGCTTGCCGACCGCTCCGACACAGGGGGCCAGGCAGTTGTAGATGTAGTAGTCAAGACAGGGCCGCGGGTCATTGCCGGTGATGATACGGGAGCAGGAACGGAAAGGGAAGATTCCCTTCAGCACTTTCAGGGTCTGGCGCACTGATCTGGCGTTGGTAAAGGGGCCGAAGTAACGCCCTCCGTCCTCTTCCATGTGGCGGGTAAAGTATATCCGGGGCCACTCTTCATTGAGGGATATCTTGAGAAAAGGATAACTTTTATCGTCCTTGAGACGGACATTGAAGTGAGGGTGGTGCCTTTTCACCAGGTTATATTCAAGGATAAGGGCCTCTTGTTCAGAGCCGGTGACGAAGAAATCGAGGTTATGGACCTGATCTACCAAGCGTTGCAGTTTGGGGGTCAGTTTTTGGGTGGCTCCGAAGTATGACCTTACCCGGTTGCGCAGGCTGAGCGCCTTACCCACGTAGAGTATGGTGCCCTCCGCGTTTCTCATCAGATAAACACCCGGGCTGGTGGGTAGCTGTTTTAACTGGGCTGCTATCAGATTATTCGTTGATGCCATAGTCCTGATAAACCATTTTATGACAAAAGCTAGGGGAGATACAAAAATGGTGGGTGGATTGGTGAAGAAGGTTTTGAAGAGAGGCTACGCTCCCCTTAGACTTCCCATGATGGGCGAGATCTGATGGGTCTTTTCTTGTCGAGAAGAAACGTTTTGCTGCTGCTCAAGAAGGGGAGGGGATTTGCGCCTGCGCGGGAGTGATAGAAGAGTCTGAACGGTTAGGCTTCCTGGTTTAGGGTGGCCAGAAACTCGGTGTTGTTTTTGGTCTTCTTCATGCGGTCTATGAGTCGTTCCATAGCGTCGGCGTAGTTGGCTGAGTTGGAGGAGATCATCGATGTCATTCGCCGCAGCAGCCAGGCCTTCTTTAAGGTGTCCTCGTCCAGCAGTAACTCTTCCCGACGGGTGCCGCTGCGCTCTATATCTATTGCCGGGAAAGTGCGGCGGTCGGCCAGGCGGCGGTCCAGGTGGACTTCCATATTGCCGGTGCCTTTGAACTCTTCATA
>Ga0187827_10007218_pt1 | contig 12438 bp, 9 predicted proteins | sample ETNtaG_39_FD_167969 | JGI IMG/M metagenome (GOLD analysis project Ga0187827, IMG submission 167969) | Marine microbial and viral communities from oxygen minimum zone, Eastern Pacific Ocean - ETNP2014_SV_150_PacBio MetaG (Illumina Assembly) | ecosystem: Environmental > Aquatic > Marine > Hypoxic... | reverse complement strand
GATTTTATGAACCTGATAAAGGGAAAATATTGGCAGATAAGAAGCCTTTGCAGGAATTCGATATTTATTCTTTTAGACGACATATTGGATACGTTCCGCAGGACACTGTTTTATTCAATGATACAGTAAGAAATAATCTATTGTGGAGTAATGAAGAGGCAACGGAAAAGGAGATTGTAGAGGTCTGTGAAATTGCAAACGCTCATGAGTTTATTATGAATTTGCCAGAATTGTATAATACAGTTGTTGGAGAGAGGGGAGTAAGGCTTTCCGGTGGAGAGTGTCAACGTATTGCTCTTGCCAGGGCATTGCTGAGAAAACCTGAGCTATTAATTCTCGATGAAGCCACAAGCGCCCTTGACAGTCGCTCTGAACTGCTCATCAAGAATGCAATTGAAAAGGTTACCCATAAGACTACCGTAGTGGTAATCGCTCATAGGTTATCAACTATAATAAATGCTGATTCTATCTATGTTCTTCAGAAAGGTCGTATAATAGAGCATGGGAAATATCAGGAGTTAATTCTAAGAGATGGAAAGTTTAAAGACATGGTAAAATATCAGGGTTTGGATTATAAGGCGAAAGTTCTTAATGCTGAGTAAAGTGACCGCTATTACCTCTTGCCGGGGCCAGCACATCATTGTTCTATCTTGTTAAGGTTATCAAAAATTCCAGGATCTAGATTTGGCAACATTGTTAGCGATTTTGCAAGATGGTTGGACTTGAGTAGAGAATTAGAAGTATATGAAATATTCGCGATTAAAGGAATTAGTATTTTCTTATTTTGCCTGGAATATGTTGGATTTAGAAACTATGTTTAGGGTGTGTCTTTTGTCATATAAACCGGTATGATAAATAAAAGAAATAAAGTGAATAATAAAAGACAATATGTTATTCAGGGCAAGCGGGATTTAGAAAATGATAAGTTAGATTATGCAATTAAATATATGGAACATAACAAGGCGTTTCGGTACTTGTTAGAAAGTGAAGGGAGTGGAAAAAATGAGGAATTACTAAATGAGTTTATTAGACGTTACCGTTCATACCGATCAAGATGGAGAGGTAATCCAGGATACGCTATAGAAAATAAACTTGGCAAATCATATTACCAGGCAACCAATTATCCACCCTTAAATATTGATATAGAAGTAGCAGCAATTTGCGATTTGGATTGTCCATTTTGCTATCGGCAGTCGATAGTAACGCCGGATAAGTTAATGGATAAAAAGTTAGTCTATCGCATAATTGATCAATGTAAAGAATTAGAAGTGCATTCTATAAAATTCAATTGGCGTGGTGAGCCCCTTTTACATCCTAACTTGCCTGATTTCATCGATTATGCAAAAAAGCAGGGTATATTGGAAACAGGTATTAATACTAATGCTGTTACCCTTACGGAATCAAAGAGCAAAGCCTTAATTGAAGCAGGTCTTGATATAATAATATATTCTTTTGACGGAGCAACAAAGGATTCATACAAAAAGATGCGTCCCGGACGTTTTAAAGAAAATTGCTTTGAAAAGGTATATGGGAATATTCGCCGCTTTGCTGAGATTCGAAACACTATGGGTTCTCCATTCCCAAGGACTAAGATTCAGATGGTACTTACAGAAGAAACATACTATGAGCAGGATGAGTATTTTAAAATATTTTCAGATTGTGTGGATGATGTTGCCGTAAAGGCGTACACTGAAAGAGGTGGCAATATTTCTGATGTTGACTCTTTAGTACGAGAGCGATTAGTTGCATTTTGTAAAGATAGAGGTTTGCCATTGGACACTCCATATTGGAGGGATATGGAAGGTAATATTTTTGTTTCTAGAGGAAGTCGGCCTCCTTGCGAGCAGATATTTCAGAGGCTTTTCGTTTCTTGCAATGGGATGGTTTGCATGTGCTGTTATGATTGGGGGTGTCAATATCCTGTAGGCTGTCTTAATGAAAAAGCTCTAGAAGAGGGTGATAAGTCTTTAAAGACGATTGTTGAGAAAATAAAAACCCGAAAAAAGGGGTATGAAGGTATGAGCAACGCAAAGATGTGTAAGCCCTTTGTCAAACTTACAGAACATAATCAGCATATAAAAGAGATCTGGGCTGGTGAGATATTAGGTGCAGTACGACAAATGCATGTTACCGGCAAATTAGAAGATGTTCCCATCTGTAAAAAGTGTAAATTTAAGGAAACTTACCAATGGGAAAAATTAGATAATCAAGTGAAGTTGTAGTCGAAAATGCGAATGTCCTTCAAGAAGGTCATGTTATAGTATTTCGAATAACCGAGGCTGCTGTAGATATTCAGGCTGGTGAAACAATCCGAAAAGAATGGTTTACATTTTTGTGATCAGCCTGGAGCTTGAAACCGGAGTAAGTTGATGTCATAGAAGGTAAAAAACTTTGTCATGATGTGATGGTGGGAGATTTGGTACATTTAGAAGATCCCGGATTTTATTATCTTTGATGAAGCAACCAGTGCACTTGACACTAATACGGAAAAAGAAATGCAACGATCTATTGACGAACTGTCGGGAGGAAAAACTATTTTGATAATTACTCATAGGCTTTCTACCATTAAACATGCTGATGTTGTTTACGATTTGGGCAAGATGAATAAACAGTTGCTGGCAGCGTAGATTGTAAAAATAGAATTGTGTTTTGCCATTTCAGTCCAGGATACAGTTTTTGAAACAGTAGGACTTGTTGATAGGATAATATTTTAAAGTATATGAAAAATGCCAGATATAGGGGTGGAAATGCTGGTTTGACAGGTGGGTGGATATGATACACATAGGGGTATTGGGGGCAGGGCGAGTAGTCCAACATAGAATTGCTGAAGTTCTTATGAACGAGCTTAAAGACGCTTGTGTTTTGATGGTGTGTGATAAAGTGAGTGAACGTGCGGATAAAGTGGCCATTCAACTGGGGGCTAAGGCAGTTTATGATAAGAGTGTATTGCTGGAAAACAAGGAAGTGGATGTTGTTCTCATAGCAACAGAGTCTGGAAATCATTTTAAACATTCCCGAGAGGTACTTGAGGCGGGTAAACACGTTATTGTTGAGAAGCCGCCGGCTTTATTGCCTGATGAGATCATGAAAAATGAACATTATGCCCAACAAAGGGGATTAATGTTTGCCGTGATCTTCCAAAACAGATTGAACCCAGCCATACAGATACTGAAGAATACTTATAATGATGGAAGATTTGGTAAGATTGTTTTATCAACGATAAGACTTAGATGGTGCCGTTATCAGGAATATTATGAGGACGGATGGCATGGGACTTGGGCTATGGACGGAGGCGTGCTTAGTCAACAGGCGATTCACCATTTGGATGCTCTTCAATGGGTTTGCGGTGAGGTAAATCAGGTTTCGGCTATGCAATCCAATGCGTTAAATCAATTGGAGGCGGAAGACACTACCGTGGCGACAGTTAGATTTGAAAATGGGGCTTTAGGCGTTATTGAGACTACAACTGCTGCCCGGCCAGGGGACTTTGAGGCAAGTATTTCTATTGTGGGTGAGAAGGGTTTTGTTGTGGTTGGGGGTATTGCCCTCAATAAGATTGATGCGTGGAAGTTTGTTGACGAGAGGCCGGAAGACAAAACGGTCCCTCAAAGATATTCACAAGAGGTTCCTACAGGGTATGGCCTTTCGCATGGGCCTTTAATCCAGGAGATTGTGGACCGGCTGAATTCCGGCAGAATTGATTCTCCTATTACCGGTAGTGATGCAGTTCCTACCATACGCTTAGTCCATGCTTTATATCGCAGCGCAGAGACCGGAGAGATGGTGAAATTAGAGGATAATCAACTTTCCGAAAGACTAGGAAAACCTTGTTTTGCTTTATAAGAAAAATACATGTCAAAAATATTAGATGTAATTGAAAATAAAAATCTCAACTTAGAGGCAACTGAAACTTATGCGGCAATATTAGGTGAATCACCCTCCAAGGGCGCTAGATCACCGCTGCTTTGGAATCATGCATTTGAAGAGTTAGATATTGCTGGTTTTATGCATCCGATGGATGTGGTCAGCGACAAACTTGAAGCTGTAGTACAATGTTTACGAGAAGATCGAAGGTTTATTGGTGGGGCTGTGACCATGCCTTATAAGATCGATATTATTCCCTTTCTTGATGCGCTTGAGCCTGAAGCAGAAACTATTGGGGCTGTGAACTGCCTCTATCGTCAAGGGAACAAGATTATTGGCGCTAATACTGACGGTGCAGGCGCCTTATGGAGTTTACAGAAAGAGATAGGAAGTCCACTGAATGGAAAAACGGTCCTTTTGCTTGGTTCAGGGGGCGCAGGTTTTGCCGTTGCAGCATATATAGCCCCGGCCCTGGAAACCAAAGGAAAACTTCTTATAGCGAATAGGTCATCTATGCCTCGTTGTAAGATCATTGAGAGGTTGAAATGTAAATGTTCAATTGAAAATATTAAAACCTGGCCAGTTTCTTTAGAAAGCCTTAAGCAGGTAGATATTGTTGTGAATTGTACTTCTATAGGCTTTCAGGCGTTGAGAAAAGATAACAAAGGTCTCTATAGTTTAAAGTTATATACACCTTTAGGGGGTGTTGACGATAACATAAGGGTGGTGGATACACCAGACGCTGAGGCTCAATATGTGATGGCGGCTGGCAAGGCTATAGCAGACAATTGTCATGGAACACTGTCCTCACTTTCATTCATGAACAGACCACTTGTCTTTGACATCATTTATCAACCTGTACAGACCCTGCTGTTGTCTTTGGCCGGTTTATTGGGTTGCCGGACACTTAACGGATTGCCGATGAATTTAGAACAGGCCGTGATTGCCTTTGTGAAGGTGACAACCTCTGCAGGATTCTTTCGAGGGAAAGCAGAAGATGTTCGTCCTATTATGTGTAATAATTGAAATCACAAGATTTAACAGATTTTCACGAAATATTATTTTGTATACATCTAATATGATTTTGTGATACTAGAAAACTTTATGTGAAAGAGTACCATGAAAGATATTTCAAAAAATGATATTGAAAATAATATACCACTAGTTTGCCGCAAAGATTTTAAACGAAAAGTGAAGGCCGGTAATATAGTTATTGGTGGTAATGTGTTAACAATCATGGCCGGACCCTGTACGGTAGAAAGTAAGAGCCAGATATTTGAAGTGGCAAAGGCAATAAAAGATGCAGGCGCCAATATGTTGCGTGGAGGAGTATTTAAACCACTGACTTTTCCCTATGGTGATCCATTGGGTCAGCCTGATGCTGATAGTAGTGAGTCAATGTATGATAGAAAGAGAATATTAAGTAAAGAAGATCTTTTTCGTGCAGCAGAAAAACGTCTGGGTTACTTGAAAGAAGCTGGCGAGGAGTATGGTTTGCCTGTTATTTCTGAAATTTTGTATACAGATAGTATGGATATGATGTCTCAATATGTGGACATGTTTCAAATTGGCTATAGGCATATGTTCAACATGGGTCTGATAGAGGCATTGTGTAAAACGGACAAACCTATAATGATAAAGCGTCATTATGGTGAGAGCCTTCGTTCATTATTGGGTGTAGCAGAACATTTTGAAGCAAGGGGAAAACATGATTTCGTATTCTGTGAACGAGGAGTTTCTGTACCTCATACTCACAATATGGAATCGAGGGCGATTCTCGATATACAGGCGATCCCTGCTCTCAAAGATTATGCACCGTCTGTACCAGTAATTATTGATCCAAGCCATGCAACGTTTAAGAGAAACTATGTGGCTGCAATGTCAAGAGCCGCAATAGCTGCAGGAGCCGATGGTTTGCTTATTGAAGTCCATCCCGACCCGGAACATGCCTGGGTTGATCCACTTCAGGCGTTGGGGTTTAATGGCTTTAAGGAACTAATGAAAGATATTAATAAGATTGCAAGCGTATTGGGAAGAAGCATATAATTTGTAATAAAGATTGAAGACACAAAGACTATAAATATTATTGTTGATTATTATGGAATCTCTTTTATTAATTCCTGCAAGGAGTGGTTCTTCCCGAGTTATAAATAAAAATATAAAGCTGATGGGTAAGAAACCTCTCGTTGGGTATGTTGTTTCCTCTGCTGTAAAAAGCAATTCAGGTCGTGTAGTAGTATCTACTAATTCCAAAACAATAGCCGAAATATCCAATAAATTTGGAGCGGAAACGCCTTTTTTGCGTCCTGAAGAATTTTGCGGAAATGAAGCATCATCCTTATGGGTGATTTTACATGCCTTAAGCTGGTTTAAGAAGAACGAGAATTGGATTCCTGATATTGTTGCATATTGTCCTCCTACAAATCCATTTACCAGGCCTGGAACCATCAGCTCTATGTATTCTTTATTAAAAAATGAGTCTGAATGGAATTCTATCGTCACAATTACCAAACCGAAGACGCATCCCTTCAGGATTGTGCAAAGAGGTGAAGATGGGAAATTGGAAATAGGGGTGGTTTCTATTAAAGGGAAAAGGATAAACGATATAGAAAGATCACAGGATTATCCTATTGTATGGGAAGGTAGCCCCGCTTGTCGCATGACAAGAACTTGCTACTTTTGGGATTTACTGTCTCTCCATGGTAAAATAACAGATATAACCGGTAAGACATATGATATTAACAACTCCATTGGCTATGAAATTGGCATATTTGAGTCCTATGATATGGATGATGAAGTTGATTGGAAGATAGCGGAGAGTTTTCTAGATTGTGATCTTGTTTGAAAATTCAACTATGAGAGATTTAAGAATTAAATATGTGGAAGTAGTCTTTATCTTAATTATTGTTGATTAGATTATGAGTATGCGTCGTGTATGAAGAAAAAGCAAGTATCAATAATTATTAGGACCAAAGATGAAGAGAAATGGATTTCTTCTTGTCTGAAATCTGTATTTTGCCAAACATTCAAAGACTTTGAAGTGGTTATCGTTGACAACAAGAGCAGAGATAGGACGCTTGCTAAAGCCGGTGCCTTTGATGTAAAAGTTTTAGAGATAGACAGTTTTCTACCTGGTAAGGCCCTTAATCATGGTATTAGACATGGGCAAGGTGACATTATTGTATGCCTGTCCGGACACTGTATCCCGGTAAACAATCAGTGGTTGGCTAATCTCGTCCGAAATGTGGAAGAACATGATGTTGCGGGTGCATACGGAAGGCAGGAACCAATGTCTTTTTCCAGCGATTATGACAAACGTGATTTGATAACCGTTTTTGGATTGGATAAAAAAGTACAGATAAAAGACCCTTTTTTTCACAATGCCAATAGTGTTTTGAGGAGGGATGTCTGGGAAGAAATTCCATTTGATGAGCGCGTAACTAATATTGAGGATAGAATATGGGGGAAGCAGGTTACAGAGAAAGGTTACCGTATTATTTATGAACCGGAAGCAAGTGTTTATCACTATCATGGCATTCATCAGGGGGGTGATCGTGAAAGATGTAAAAATGTAGTACGAATTCTGGAATCATTGGAAGTTAGAGGGAATGATGAGAACTTTACATTAGATGTTAATGACCTCAATATTATGGCATTAATTCCCATAAAAGGTGATGTTCCATTTTGTGGGAAGAGGCCGCTAATGGACTATACAATAGAAAGGGCTTTAGAGTCTACTTTAGTTAACAAGGTTGTTGTTTCAACAGATGATCCGGAAGTTGCTAAAATCGCACGTAAAGGTGGCGCTGAGACGCCGTTTATCAGGCCATCCAGCTTGTCACGGGAATATGTTGACATAAACATGGTAGCGCAGTATTCCCTTAATCGATTAGAAAAAGAAGATATATTTCCTGATGCCGTTATTATTATGGAAATAACTTACCCTTTCCGGCCTCCTGGCCTTATAAATAACATGATTGCTAGTTATGTTAAAAATGGATTCGAAAGTTTGGTTCCTGCCAGAAAGGAATGTAGATATAGCTGGTTAGAAGATAAAGAGCATAATATTAGGAATTTGACAGATAGTATTATGCCGCGAAGATTTAAAGAAACACCGGTGTATATAAGCCTTTTTGGGTTAGGCAGTATTACGAATACAGCGTCTATTAGAGAAGGAAGCGTATTGGGAAACAGTGTGGGGGTTTATGAGATAACGTCTTCATATAGTGCTATGCAAATAAGTAATAATGATGAAATCAAGCTGGCGGACCAAGTAATTGAAGAATGGTGGAAGAGCGTTTGATTATTAACAGTATACAAGTTTGTACTTTACTGTATTCAATTCCAGTAAAAATTCTCGTTTGAATTTTAATAGTTTATTCAATATTTGTTTACCACTTTCAAATACTTCAAAGGGTTTTACAGGTCTTGGCACTAAACACCTTTGTTTCTTTTACGGTTTAAAATATTACCACTTTTTGTGTTTAGTAAAGTAATGTTTTAAACAAATTATTATTATGAAAATTATGAATATTTTAACAGAAAGCTATAAATATTATGAGTTTCTTTGTAAAACAAGATGAGGAATTAGATTATTTAAGGAAGATGAACCCGGGATTTGTTTATCCGCATTGTTGCAAAGAGTCTTGTGATATAGGATTAGACACAACAGAGAAAATAATATTGAAGATTAAGTCATTTAAGAAAATAGCCTTACTCTTAAATGGATACTTTGATGATAGTAATGCGGTCCTTGCCATTAAAAAGATATTACATCAAGAGGTTGAATTATCTTTGAGACCATTGCACTATTTAAATGATAAAGCACAGAAAAAGGGTATGAATTCTCGTTATAACCTTTCTAAAGTATTAGATGGTATACTATTCGATACTGTTCGTTTTACTCATTTAGATAAAAAGAGAGTTCCTTTGTTAAGGATAAAGGTATGGTGTATGATTTTGTTTACATTGGGGAAGGAATTACTTAAATTGATTTATCGTTTGATTATCTCAACTAAAAAGATGACCTTTGGCAAGTTTGCAAAAAGAAGTTTTTTGTTTGGTATTGAAAATGCAGTAAGTTCTCATCTTCCCGGAAGAACTACCGGATTTAATTTCATTATAGATGAAGGGCAGATTAAAAAGGGCGATATGATTGTTTTTATGGAGCGCGGGAATTCCTTGTTGGAAGAGTTAGATAGGGGGGGGTACGGTTATGTTTTTTTTGAAGATCTAAAATGCCCATTAAAATGGTATTTAAATAAAGTAAAATCACTTTCTGTTTTTATTTTTAATATGTTCTTTGGAAACATCTCTTTGTCTTCGATAGATCTATTAATAAAGTCCTATGCGTTAAAAATTGTCGAATCTTCATTTAGGTGGGAGTTACTAATGGAGAATTGTTGTATAAAAAATGTTTTTGATTATGGGGGGTATAGTTTCGTTCACATTGTAAAAACTCTTATTTTATCTAAATATGATTGTCGAAATGTATATTTGCCATATTCCCAAATAGATAATTACGGATATTCACTATCTTATATCTATTATAATTATTTCTTTAGTTCTGGGAATTATCTGCCCAGTACCTTTTCGTCGAGCTGGTCAAAGGACACAAAGATCGTAGAGGTTGGCGTCTGGAGAAATGACGATTTGTTTATAGAGGATTCTGGAAGTGCGGAAATAAAACTGAGAAATCTCGTTTCGCAAGTATATGGACAGAGAAAAGTAATTACAATTTTCCCAAGCTCATCAACTATACTGGAGAGGGATTTGGAATTAGTAGAAACCGGAATAAAAGTTCTTGAGCATTATAGAGATTGTATTCTTTTCGTTAAAATCAAGGGTTTTGATGATAAATATTTTGTCCAATCTCCTATTAAAGAGAAAATAGCGCCATATATAGATCAAAAACGATTATTTCTCCTTACAGAAGTAAATGGTTTGTCAACGCCTCAATATATGTTTAAGTATTCTACATTGAATTTAGCTAATTGTGGTTCGGTAATTGTTGAATGTTTATTGGCAAATGCTCCGATTTTTGTTACCAGCAGTTCTTTCCTTTTCGACACTCCATTTACAAAAATGCTCAAAAGACATATTCTCTTTGATGATCCTGAGAAGTTATGGGTGGCAATTAAGGATTATCTTGAGACTGGAGATAAATCTATTTTTAGATTTTCAGATTATTATGGATGGTTTGATCAATATAGAGATGGTAAGGCAACAGAACGTATACGTGACCAATTGCTAAATAATTAAAGTTGCCATGGATAGATTTACAGACATTAGATAAATAATGACATTGGTAAAAAGGTGTCCTGCGTTGTCATTGTTGAATAAAATATTGGACAAATACTCCATAAATAGTGAGTTGGGTAATTATCTGTTTTTTCTACTGTTACATCCTGCAAGAATATTATATGCTGTTCCATTTTATGCTAAAGCGATAAAAAGAAGATTTTCTTCGAGTGCGAACCCTCCATATTCTTATCCTCAGTATATTCACACTGTTTATAAAGAAATAAAATATTCTAATTTTTCCTCTGGAGCCTGCTTTAATAAAAATTGCTTTAAAAAATCCTCTGTAAGACCAGAGTCTGATTATCAAGGCCAAAGGTCAATGAAACTTGCTTGTGGTGAGTTTAACTATGACAAACTCCCGGATTGGAATACAGAATTTGACGATCCGGAACAGACAATGTCGATGCATAGATGGAATTGGTTGCTGACTGAACTTGCCAATCCTAAAAGACACGACTCTGCTACTTGGGGTATTGAATTGATAAATAGCTGGATAGATGCACAGAGCTCTGTAAAGTCAGATCTTGCCTTGAATAGTTATACAGTGGGAGAGCGTATAAGTAATTGCATAATCTTTTTGTCGTGTGTTGGGGCTAAAAACAAAGATTTGTCTAAAATAAACACGTCTATAAGAGATATGACGTTATATCTATGTAAAAACCTTGAGTATCACCCAAATGGTGTGATATTTAATCACATATTGAACAATGGAAGAGCTCTTTATTATTCGGGACAGTTTTTCGAAAACCATGCTCTTGTAGAGCTTTCTTCGGCTATTATTAAGAATGAATTGGCAAGGATTGTGAATGATGATGGTTTCATAAGAGAGGCTTCATCACATTATCAGTTTCTGGTGACAAGATGGATTCTTGAAATATATATTCTTGCAAAATTAGTAAACGATTTTCTTCTGTGTGACATACTTAAAGAACGTCTCTCCAAAATGATTAAGGCATGCTGGTTCCTCCTTGTATATAACGAGAGAGAGTGTTACTGGTCATTTCCATTAATTGGCGATGTGTCACCTGATTTCACACCTGATTGGCTAGTTGGCTTGCCATGGTCTATGGCGGCAATTGATTTATACAAGCCGGAAATCCTTCCGAATCCTCCCTCAAAGAAAGGTTGGTCGAAACTTTATGGTGATATTGAAGTTAGAAACAGAATGCCTGATGGGAATGGTGTTTTCGGAAAAAAATCATTCCAGCGTTATGGCGAGAGTGGGTGGTTCAGGATTGATTATGACAATATAACGATATTCTGGCACGTTGAACCTGTAGGAACTCCATTGTTTCCTTCCCACGGTCATTGTGATACAGGCTCGTTTGTAATGTTTATTGAGGGTGAGCAACTACTAATTGATCCTGGTAGGCTAAGTTATGTAGATAATAATGAGGGAATATATGGAATAACAGCTACAGCCCATAATCAAGTAACTATTGATGGATATGGCCCTTTCCTATATCACCATCGTAATAGATATCCGGAATTCTACATAAAGTCCAAGCCTGAAGTTAGTTACAAATGGACCAAAGAAGGTTTTGAGTTTACTTTAAGACATGATGGATTCGGTAGGATTATAGGTGACCATATTACCTTTGAAAGGACCTTTAAAGTTTATAAAAAAAGGTTAAATATTCAGGATAGTTTTATCGGGAATGAAAAACATTATGTGGGAACATATTTCCACTGGTCTCCTGGATTGGAAATCTTCAAAACTGAAAGTGCTAATTGTTTTGAAATAAAAGGAGAAAAACAATTTAAGCAAGTTAAGATTACAATTTCATTGGATAATTTATCAAGCGATGGTTCAAAAACAAAGGAAAATATAAAAACCTCATGGGAAATTAAGAATGACTGGTGTTATCCGCGATACGGTGTAAAGGAGAAGTCAAAAACACTCGTCTATTGTAACTATATGAAATTCCCTTTTGTCAATAACTATACTCTGTCCTGGGGGTAATTAATATGTGTGGTATTTGTGGAATACTTTCCTTTAATGATAATGGTGTGGATAAAAGAGAGATCATCAATGAAATGACAACTCTAATGGTTCATAGAGGACCTGATGATGATGGTTATTATTTTAGTGATGATATCGGACTTGGTATTCGCAGGCTTGCAATTATAGATATTGAAGGGGGGCACCAGCCAATTCTTAGCGAAGATGGGCGCTATGTTGTTATTCTGAATGGTGAGATTTACAACTATATTGAGCTGAGACAAATGCTTATCCGGAAGGGACATGTTTTCAAAACAGATAGTGATACA
>Ga0187827_10007217_pt1 | contig 12438 bp, 11 predicted proteins | sample ETNtaG_39_FD_167969 | JGI IMG/M metagenome (GOLD analysis project Ga0187827, IMG submission 167969) | Marine microbial and viral communities from oxygen minimum zone, Eastern Pacific Ocean - ETNP2014_SV_150_PacBio MetaG (Illumina Assembly) | ecosystem: Environmental > Aquatic > Marine > Hypoxic... | reverse complement strand
GCTGAATAACGATTGTATCTTTCTTTATTAGCTTCAAATAATTTGCATGATCTATCTAGTATTCTGATTGAGCCATCATTTAAACTCATTGATATTGTATCTTGTTCCTTTTGATTCCAGTAAATACTTCCTTTTTCAAAAAATAACTTGAGCGATAAACTATTTCTATTGCCTAAAGAACTTTTTGAAAACCAGAAACTTCCAAAAGTATTATAATCATAACTCAGCCATATTTTAACATTATCAACTATTTTCTTTTTTATCTTTAGATGGGAATAATTTGTAATAATTTTTTTTGGTTTTTTATCAATTAAAAAGACAGATAAATTAAATAAATGTATTCCTAGATCTAAAAAAATTGTTGGTATTATTGAATCAGTCATTCTCCATTGTTTTATTTTATTTTTTTTCTTACTAATTAAAAAACCATCTTGTGGCATTTCAAAATTAAAATGGAGCAATTTACCTAATTTTTTTTTTCTTATTATTTCTTTAATTTCCCTTACCATTGGATATCCTGTATAATTGTATGTAGTAAAAAGTTTATTAAATTTTAATTTTTTTATAAGTTTATAAATTTTTTCCGCCTCATTAAGATTAGACACAATAGGTTTTTCACAAATAATTGTTAAATTTTCTTTAATAAGTTTTTTTAAAACATCGAAATGATTAGGAGTAGGCAATAATATTACAAATGCATCAATTTTATCTTTTTCATGTTTAATTAAATTTTCAATTGAATTATATATTCTATTTTTATTAATATTCCATTTATTGCCAGATTTAATATTTGTTAGATTATTTCTACTAAAAAATCCTGATACTACTTTAAATTTTTTATCTAATTGACTAGATAAAAAATGCATTTTACCAATTGAGGAATTATCTCCACCTCCAATAAATGATAGTTTTAGAGGTTCAACAGGACTTAGTTTCATAAAATTTATATCATCCAATTATTAAACTTATAACATATACAATTTTTAACTTTATGTTAATAACATAACGCAGAAAAGACATAACTTTAATTTTTTAGATAATTCAATTTAATTTATATTTTAATTTTTTAGTCCAATACGTATTTTTTCTTCTTATTTATTTTGATAGTATTGACACTATAAAATCTAGCAAGTAAGAGCAGTTAATCATTGGCGGAGTAGCTCAGTTGATTAGAGCAGAGGAATCATAATCCTTGTGTCGAGATTTAAATCCCTTCTCAGCTACCAGAGAGTTATTATCTTAAGTTGAATCATAGTTTATAAAATAGTTTAAACTCCGCTCAGCGATTCAAAATGGAATCTAAATAGGTGTTTAAATTCTTGGTGTCACTTTTCTACTCCCGATATAGAATAAAGCGTGGTAATATGCGTTAGGAAATAAAAAGATTAATGGTTGATAAAGTTGAATAGAATCAATAAATGAGCACAACATTGGGGCGTCGCCAAGCGGTAAGGCACCGGCTTTTGGAGCCGGCATTCGTAGGTTCGAATCCTACCGCCCCAGCCACTTTTTCAACTAAATTTTTGTAATTTGTTCAGTGTCTTGAGTTCAAAACCATCTTGTATCAAGGACTTACTTAAACTTTTTGCTATGTCCAGGGCTAATTTTCCATCACCATGAATACAAATAGAATCAAATTCGCAAGAAATTTTTTTCCCCGAATAACAATATATTGATCTATTCTCTAACATGCGTGTAACTTTGTTTACAGCTTCTTGCACATTATTAAGCATTGAATTTTTTTTATCACGAGACAACAAAAGACCATTATCATCATAATTTCTGTCAGCAAATACTTCGGTAGCAAATTTCATATTGAGTTTTTTAGCTGCATTTTCCATCTCTGTTAAAGGAAGAACCATATATATTAGATCCTGATTACATTCTTTAATTGCTTCACCAATTGTCATTGATAAATCGTAATCTTCACAAGCCATATTATTTAAAGCACCATGAGGTTTTACATGCGTTAACTCCCAATTTTCCTCATTAGCAATTTCACCTAATACATTTATTTGATCAATCACTAATTTTTTTATTTCTTTTTTATCCAAATTTATTCTTTTGCGTCCAAAATTATTTTTATCATCAAAACTTGGATGCGCGCCTACATTGACATTATTTTCCTTTGCCAGTTGTATAGTGTTTCGCATTGTTTCATTATTGCCAGCATGATACCCGCAAGCGATGTTTGCGGTATTAATTATTTTCATCAACGCTTCATCATTTTTTCCATCATAATGGTCGGATTTTTCTCCCATATCGCAGTTTAAATTTGTTTCCATACAAGATAGTATATCACAATATTAATGATCAAAAATATAAATCAAATTAGTGAACAAGCATTTCTATTGGATTTTGGTGATGAAATTACGAAAGAGGTCAATCAAAATGTAATCAATGTTTTTTACTATATATATAAACTATTACAGAAAGATAATTTTTTAGATTTAAAGAATTGTACCCCATCCTATAACAAGTTACTTCTTCAATTCAATCCAGTTAAAAAAAATAAAAATGAAATTTTTGATTTCATTAATGCAATTGACGTTGCCACAATTGAATCACAGACGAGTCATAAAGAGATCGAAATACCCATTTGTTACGATGAAGAATTTGCTTTGGATCTTCATGATGTTTCAATGAAAACAAATATAGATGAGAATATGATTATTAAGTCCCATCTTTCCACTATTTTTTTTGTATACATGATTGGTTTTATGCCAGGATTGCCTTTTATGGGAGATTTACAATCCAACCTCAGTGTTTCAAGATTAATTACCCCTCGTGTGCGCGTGCCATCTCGGTCTGTTGGGGTTGTAGAAAAATTCTGCGTGATATATCCCAATGAAAGTCCTGGGGGATGGAATATTATTGGTCGAACGCCAATAAGATTATTTTTTAAAAATAAAAAAAATCCCTCACTTCTTAAACCAGGATCAAATGTTAAATTTCGATTAATTTCTAAAAAGGAATTTTTAGAGCAAGAGAGAGAGATATGAGCAATTATCATTTTGTCGTTGAAAGGCCCGGAGTTCACACCACTTTTCAAGACTCTGGTTATGAGCATTTACAACATTTTGGAATTACTACAGGAGGCATTGTAGACAATAATCTATTTAAAATAGCTAATAAATTATTAGACAATGACTTGAATGAAACTATTATTGAGTTTGCTTATCAAGGTCCTCGCTTGAGATTAGAGAAGGGAAAAGCCCATGTTGTTGTTACAGGGAATGTTCATTTTCTGATATGTAAAAAATCCGAAGATTTTACAAAAAAATTAGGAGAAACTTTTAAAACATATCAACTAAATGAAGGAGACATAATCGATATATTAGCTACAAAATCTTCTGTTTATGGATATTTCGGCGTGTCAGGGGGTTTTAACATAAATAAATATAATAACTCTGGCTCAACTTTAGTTCGATCAGCTATCGGACCCAATGATGGAAAATGCATAGAAGAAAATCAATTAGTTAAATTTAATTTGGAAAGTAACAAAAAAAATTTAAAACAATTATCCTATTTCTCTAATCATAAAGATAATACTATAAAGGTATTGGAAGGGCCTCAGATAAATTTTTTTTCTAGCGAAACAATAAAAAATTTTTTCAAAGGAACTTTTAAAATTTCAAACGATTCTGATCGAATGGGTGTACGCTTAGAAGGTAATGAAATTTTTTCAGAAAATTCTTCAAACATTCCCTCAGAAGGAATTATTAAGGGTTCCATCCAGATTCCTGGTGACGGTAATCCGATTGTCTTAATGGCAGACCACCCCACCATTGGAGGATATCCAAAAATTGCCACAGTTATTTTAAATGATATATCCAAGTTAGCGCACCTGTCAGCAGGAAAAGAAATTCGTTTTCAGAAAGTGTCATTTGAAACAGCAGAAAAATTATGTGATGAAAATGAAAAATATTTAGATAAAGTATTTCAATCAATAACAACAATCTGATCATGGCACTACATTTTACAGTACTGGAATTTGAATCCCGAGAAAACAAAGTGATAAAATCAATGAAAGAAAAAAATCTCGATGCATTGTTATTGTTTCGTCAGGAATCGATGTATTGGTTAACTGGATACGATACTATCGGGTATGTTTTTTTTCAATGTCTTGTATTAACTTCAGCAGGAGATAAAATATTACTAACTAGAGCGCCGGATTTACGACAGGCTCAAAATACATCTAATATAAAAGATATTCGCATTTGGGTTGATAAGGATAACAATAATCCTGCGGACGACCTTAAATCCATTCTAATAGAATTAAGTCTGGAAAATAAAAACCTAGGCGTGGAATACGAATCCTATGGTTTGACAGGAAAAAATGCCATGAGGTTAAATGATTCTCTTGAGAATTTTGCAAAACTTCATGATGAATCTTTTTTGATAACAAAGCATCGTTTAGTGAAATCTGATCATGAAATTAAGTATGTAAAAAAAGCAGCGGAATTGGCTGATAAGGCTCTGAAAAAAGCCTGGGAGTTATCTCATCAAGGGGCGGATGAATCTGATATTTTATCCGCAATGCAAGGAGCGATATTCTCAGGAGGAGGAGACTATCCTGGGAATGAATTTATCATAGGATCAGGGCCTGATGCATTACTGTGCCGTTATTTTTCAGGGCGTAGAACACTTGACCCCATTGACCAATTGACTCTGGAATTTGCTGGAGTCTACAGACATTATCATTCAGCTTTAATGCGTACAATCCCAATAGGAAAAGCTAAGACAGAACATCTTGAACTGTATGAAATTTGTTTAGACGCGCTTCATGCATGTGAGGGTAAGTTAAAAGCTGGTAACACCGCAGGCGATGTGTTTGAGCAACATCGATCAGTTGTTGATAAGACAAAATATAAATCCGCGCGACTTAACGCATGTGGATATTCATTAGGTGCGACTTTTACTCCTACTTGGATGGACTGGCCTATGTTGTATGAAAATAATCCAGTTATAATAGAAAAGAATCATGTTTTCTTTCTGCATATGATTTTAATGCACAGCGAAACACAAACAGCAATGAATTTAGGAGAGACCTATATCGTTTCTGATAATGGCTGTAAGCGTTTAGGAGAATTAAAATTAGATCTAGTTGTTGGGTAAATTATGCATTCAGCCACTGTATAAAAAAATTCAAATTTATTCTCCATATCAGGTTAATAACTGGTTGATAGAATGGAATATTTATAATTTCTTTTTCATATACACCCCAAAGATTTAATTTATTTATCCATCCTGCATTTTTTTCATATTTAATTTTGCACCAATGCATTAGACATGTTTTAACTTCCAAAACATTTTTTTTCCCAATTTCTCCAATTTTATTTCCTTTAGGTTTATTAAAAACTTGAAGTCCTTCTTGATAGGGAGTGTTGACTATAGCAAATCTCTTGCCTTTAATTAGACTTTTATGCAACCATCCTTTATTTCCATTATAATCATTAATTTTTCTCCAATCTTTATATTCATCTACTATTTCAACAGGGATATTAGCAACAATATACCTAAGTATAATAGGATAATTTTCACTAGGACCTACTCTGAGATTTGAATTATCAGATTTTAAAGATACAAATCTTGGAATTTTAAATCCAGTATCATTTCCTAGGGTTTCAGCAGATGTAAAAGACGTGTTAATTAAGATTAAACAAATAACAAATATTTTTACCATTCCATACCAAAATAATTAACTTTGATTTTTTTTTACAATAAATCACAATCGCTATTTAAGCTGGTGTATGATAATCATATTTTTATCAAAATGATAGGCAATTTTATTTTTAAGAAACGCCATGCAACAACTTGGATCATTACTTGTGAAGAATACAATAATCAAAAATCATGAGACTTTAAGCTTTGGAATAAAACCGATCGCAATAAGTGAGACCGACCAGTATCTATTATTGAGACTAAAGTGATTTAAATAAGTTTCATAGTATTCACGATGAAGACTAGTAGCGTGTTTTAGCAGGAGCAATCAGTATTCATTATAGGTACACATATATATAACCATATATCCATCTATTAGTTACGAGGAATGTTGACAGTAAATCCATCGCCATTCCCTGCAATATATGTTAATTAAGAAAAATGGTGGTACCATGGTGGTACCATGGACTTTTTAAAGTTCAGTCGGACTAAAAAAAGTGTTGAAAAACAAACAGCGCCCGTAGCTCAATTGGATAGAGCGCCAGACTACGGATCTGGAGGTTAGGAGTTCGACTCTTCTCGGGCGCGCCAAGTATCAAGTCGTTTTTAGCTAGTGCTACAATTTTAATTTTGTAGAAAGTCGTACGTGAGTAGCACTTCGCTTTCAGAAATGAAGCCATAAAATCTTTTTTTAGCTACTTTTTAATGATACGTTTTAATTATGAAAAAAATTAAAAGTTATTATATTCCTAAAGAGGATAAGAGTTATGAAATTTATTTCTCTAAGTTTGATCACTATCAAGAAGCACAACGAAATAGAGCTTTAGCTCAAGTAAAGAATTGGAATTTAGCAATTGATATTGGTGCCAATATAGGTTTATGGTCAAGAGAGTTAACGAATTTTTTTGATAAAACGATTTGTTTTGAACCAAATTTAAATTCTATAAAGTGTTTAAAAAAAAATATAATAACTAAAAAAGCTATTATTTATAATTGCGCACTTGGCTCAAAAAACGAGGATAAAGAATTATTTACTTCAATTAATAGTGGTTCGTCATCTTTCATAAATTATGTAAAAGTAGATTATAATTCAGATGGTTCAAAAATTTATGACAAATGGCCACAAGGAACAAAAAAACAATTAGTTAAAGTAAAAAAATTAGATGAATTTAATTATTATGAAATTGATTTTATAAAAATAGATGTGCAAGGTTACGAGTTTGAGGTTTTAAAAGGAGCAAAAAAAACTCTCGAAATTAATTCCCCAATAATATGTATAGAAGAAGAATACCCAGAAAATTCTAGAGCAATCAAATTTCTTGAAAGTCTCAATTATGAAATTGTTGACGTGATTTTAAAAGAACATATTTTTAAGAAAAAATAATAATTTAATAAATTTAAGTTGCAAATACGTCACACTCCAAAATAATTTTTTTCACTTAAATAAGGTATAAAATCACTGTTTTTACTGTGTAGTGTGCAAAAGAACACTCAACAATTTGATTTAAATCAAAGGTTATTCAGTAGAATAAGAATAATTCTCATATGATTTTTTAACTCATATTTTAATATTTTAAATCTAAACTTTTATATATTTTGGTGATAAAAGTTTGTTATGACAACTTATGTTGTATGTGACATTGAGGCTGACGGTCCGATCCCAGGACCTCATTCTATGATTAGTTTGGGAGCTGTCGCTATTAATCGGAAAGGCAAAGAGTTAGGAGATTTTGAAATTAATTTTCTACCACTAAAGAATGCGAAACCTCATCCAAGTACAATTAAGTGGTTTACAACACACGCTCCAGAGGCATTGGAACTCAGCAAACAAAATCAAGTTTCACCAAAAGAAGGAATGAATAAATTTGGAAATTGGCTTCTAACACTACCAAAACCTCGGATTATGGCTGCCCACCCTGCTCCTTTAGATTTTATGTGGATCAATTGGTATATTCAAACTTTTCTTGCAGATCGTTTAGAAGAAGTTCCTTTTTCTATGCCTTTTTTTGATGGCAAGGATCAAGCAGCGTTCGATATTAAATCTTATGCCGCTGCCGTACTTCAAAAGGACTATAGAGAAATAAGTAGAGAAAATTATTCTAAGGAATTTCATGATAATACCAAGCATACACACAAGGCAATAGATGATGCAAGAGAGTACGCACAATTATTAATTAAACTTCTTAATAAATCTATACTTTGAAGAGAGGTTTAAATCTGCAACAAAGAAAGATTTTTCCCGCAATTCCATTTGTGTATTGAAATCTAGTGCTCTGACGATAAACTACGGATCTAGAGGTTAGGAGCTTGACTCTTCTCAAACTCGCCAAGCTTTCCAATGTTCATTGAATCATTATGTAAAAGAGTTTAATGCAGAGATGGATTTTTTTAGTTATATATAATTTAGTTATACATAATACTAAGATAATATTTACAGATAAAATCTAACTATTAATTATTATTTACATAAGTATGGTAATAAAAAATTTAGATGAACAAGATATAATTCAGGATAAAAAAATTAATTATCTTTTTTTATCAGTTTTGAATAATAAATTGCGAATAAAATGCAAAATATTGAAGAGTGATTTTTGTCTAGATTCTTTTAATTACTTTCCTATCATTGATAATAATGTTTCCTTTAGAGATATTTTTCAATGGCATAATTCATCTCCTAATAGGTATGATCATTTTTATACTGAATCTTTCAGTAATAATTTTTTTGAAAGGAGAAAAAATTTTAAAAAATTTTCAAACGCAGTCATCCTAGGTTCCAGTCCTTCAAATGATTATTTCCGAAATATGATGACTTTTTTACCACGAATTTTTTTTATCAGCGATAAAGAAATTAATTTAGTTATTCATCGCAATACTTCAAATAAATTTAGAGTTTTCATTAAGGAAATATTAACGCAGAAAAAAATTAAGGTAAAAAAATTTATCTATTTGGATGATGATTTTTATAAATTTAATAATTCTAAAATTCCTCAATTTTTTACTATGGCTGCTTCAGCAATCATACTTAATAAAAGTTTGTCTTATATAAAACGAGATAGTGGTTTAAAAATATATCTTTCTAGACATAATTCTGATTGTCGAAATTTAATTAATGAAGGAGACTTAAAAGATACATTAAAGAAAAAAAATTTTATGATAGTTGACACCAATAATATGTCCGTATTTGAACAAATTAAGATATTTTCTAGAGCTGATGCGATTATAGGACCTACTAGTTCAGCTCTAACTAATCTCGTTTTTTCTAAAAAAGGAACGCGTGTTATTGAAATTATTCCAAAATATAAACACGATTATGAAAAGACTTTTAAAATTAGATATTCAAAAATTTGTAAATATAGAGGATTAAAATATATGTCTATTGAAGCAGATCCTGTAAAAAATGTCAAATTAAATACCGAAACTAAAAAATTCATTTCCAAAAAAGTTTTAAAGGAAAGTAATTATTATAAAAATCTTTTAATTGAGGTAAAAAAATTTGAAAAGATCATTAGTGATTTTTAACAACCAGTGTATAGATTGTTTTGGATGATAATTGTACTTAGTTGAAATTTTGCAATATTACAAATTAGACTAATTTGAGAGTCTTTAGAATCATCTAAAAAATTCCTTGATAATAATTTTGTACCAATTATGTTTTCAAGTAAACCAGATTTAAAATTTTCTTTTTCAATAACTTGAAAATTATCAAAATTTAAATTTTCAACCATAGTTTTTATGACTCTTTCTAGAGTGACAGTATCATCAATTAGAAATTTTTCTTTGGCGCTTTTTGTATCATAAATCATAGCACCTATATCATTTAAAATAGTATTCCTTTCAATTTTTCTACTGCTCGATACTTTATTAACAAAATCATCGTAAATATTTTGAACAGCATTATGTAAATCAATTTTTTCATTTTTTGTTGGCGGCCTGAAAGGATCGTAAATATCTTTAGAATTACCTGCAATATTACTATATTTTTTAATACCATTTTTTGTAGCAACAGAATTTCCTAATAACCCGCTAGAAATAACTAAAGGTTCATCAAAGTATATCCAATCAGGTCCTTTAACACCAATGCTGCCAATTAAAGATCCATAATTTGCAAAAATTTTATTACCTGATAAAGCTGCCCAATAAGCTCCAGAAGCCATTAATTCATTAGCATGGAAGAACAATGGTATATTATTTTTAATTTTGAACTGATTAAAAAGATTGTAAAGGTTAAAACTTGCGGAAACAGAGCCTCCTGGTGAATTAATAGAAATGATTAACCCTTTTATTTTTTCTGACTCTAATTCATTTAATATTTTTTTTATTTTATTCACGTAAATGATGTTGATATTATTAAATAATTTATAATCAGATATGATGGATGGTTCGTTAAGAATAGGTCCGACTAGTTTTAACACGGCTATTTTGTTGTGAGAATTAACATCTCCAGCGGTATGAATAAAAATTTTTTTGTTTTCAATTTTGGTAAAGAAGTTTGATAATGCAAGTAAAACTATAAGAAAAATTGAAATTGAAGATAAAACAGCAAAAATTTTGATAAATGTTTGAAAAAATATATTCATTTATTAATATTTTATCATTAAATTTATATTAATGATTTAATAAAAATTATAAAATACTCTTGAATATTTTCATATAATGCTTACATTTTTAGCACTCTTACTATAAGAGTGCTAAAAAAAATGTGTAATTTTCAATAACTTAGATTGAGGAGTATTATGAACTTTAAACCACTACATGACAGAGTTCTTGTTAAGAGAGTAGAATCTGATGAAAAAACTGCTGGAGGGATAATTATACCTGATACAGCTCAAGAAAAACCAATGGAGGGCGAGGTTCTAGAAGTTGGTTCGGGTGCTAGAGATGAAAGCGGAAAATTAGTACCGCCAGATGTAAAAAAGGGAGATAAAATTCTTTTTGGAAAATGGTCTGGAACTGAAGTTAAAATGAACGGCGAAGAATACCTTATCATGAAAGAATCTGACATTATGGGTATCATTACAGCTGGAAAAAAAAAGAAAAAGTAAAAATAGGGAGGAATAAATAATGTCTGCGAAAAATATATTTTTTGGATCCGATGCTAGAGCTAAAATGCTAACTGGTGTCAATAAACTAGCTGATGCTGTTAAGGTAACACTTGGCCCTAAAGGTCGTAACGTTGTTATGGACAAATCCTTTGGTGCGCCGAGGATTACCAAGGATGGTGTCACTGTTGCTAAGGAAATTGAACTTAAAGATAAGTTTGAAAATATGGGAGCTCAACTAGTTAGAGATGTTGCGAATAAAACAAACGACTCTGCTGGTGATGGCACAACCACTGCCACTTTATTAACTCAAGCTATTGCAACCGAAGGTATGAAGTCAGTTGCAGCTGGTATGAATCCAATGGATCTTAAGCGTGGTGTGGATTTAGCTACTCAAGCTATTGTTGATGATCTTCATAAAAGATCAAAAGCAATTAAAACTGATAAAGAGGTGGCTCAAGTTGGTGCTATTGCTTCTAATGGTGATGCAGAAATTGGAAAAATGATTTCTGATGCTATGCAAAAAGTTGGCAAAGAAGGTGTTATTACTGTTGAAGAAGCTAAGAGTTTGGATACGGAATTAGACGTCGTGGAAGGAATGATGTTTGATAGAGGATATTTATCCCCTTATTTTGTAACAAATGCTGAAAAGATGATTACCGAACTAAGTGACTGTCTTGTTCTTCTTCATGAAAAAAAACTATCAAGTTTGCAACCTATGTTGCCTCTTTTAGAATCAATTGTTCAATCAACAAAACCACTTTTAATCATTGCTGAGGACATTGAAGGAGAAGCGCTTGCCACTCTTGTTGTTAATAAACTTCGCGGCGGATTAAAGATCGCGGCTGTCAAAGCGCCTGGTTTTGGAGATCGAAGAAAGGCGATGCTAGAAGATATTGCCATATTAACAGGTGGACAGGTAATCAGTGAAGATCTTGGAATTAAACTTGAGAACGTGACTATTGATATGCTTGGTAGCGCTAAAAGACTTGTGGTTGATAAGGAAAATACTACAATTGTTCAAGGTGCTGGCAAGAAAAAAGAAATAGAAGGACGTTGTAATCAAATTAGAGCACAAATCGAAGAAACTACTTCTGATTATGATAGAGAAAAACTTCAAGAAAGACTTGCTAAGCTTGCAGGAGGAGTGGCTGTTATAAGAGTAGGCGGGGCTACCGAAGTTGAAGTGAAAGAGAAAAAAGATCGTGTTGAAGACGCAATGCACGCAACTAGGGCAGCTGTTGAAGAAGGTGTTGTTGCTGGTGGCGGTGTTGCTTTAGCTAACGCAACCAAATCTTTGTCTTCAGTAAAAACTTCTAATGAAGACCAAAAAATTGGTGTTAATATTGTTAGAAAGGCTCTTTATCATCCACTGCGACAAATTGCAGAAAATGCCGGTGTTGACGGTGCTGTTGTTGCAGGTAAAGTTCGTGAAAGCAAGGATGTGAATTGGGGGTATGATGCTCAAGAAAACAAATATACAAACTTAGTATCTGCTGGAATTATAGATCCTACCAAGGTTGTCAGAACAGCTCTTCAAGATGCAAGTTCAGTTGCCGGATTATTAATTACAACTGAAGCTATGGTAGCTGATGCTCCTGAAGATAAGCCAGCCCCAGCTATGCCTGATATGGGCGGCATGGGCGGCGGCATGGGCGGCATGGGCGGCATGGGCGGCATGATGTAGTTTAACAAAAATTATTTTAAGTATATTTTAGAGCCGCTATATGCGGCT
>Ga0187827_10007216_pt1 | contig 12439 bp, 11 predicted proteins | sample ETNtaG_39_FD_167969 | JGI IMG/M metagenome (GOLD analysis project Ga0187827, IMG submission 167969) | Marine microbial and viral communities from oxygen minimum zone, Eastern Pacific Ocean - ETNP2014_SV_150_PacBio MetaG (Illumina Assembly) | ecosystem: Environmental > Aquatic > Marine > Hypoxic... | reverse complement strand
TAAGGGTGACGTTACATCCAGATCAACTACAATATCAAAATTATTATTCAGAACCTTCTCTGCCTCTTCCACACAATGTCTGATTGCCGGCAATTTTGATGAATTATCGGTCGCCAATTCTACAGGGCGTTCTATCAAACAATCTGCACCCCATTCTTGTGCAACATCCAGAATAATCCTCGAATCACTACTAACAGCAATTTTCTCAAAGAGGCCCGAAGATTTAGCCTGTAAAATACTATAAGCGATAAGTGGCTTGCCTGCCATATCTCGAATATTTTTACCCGGAACGCCTTTCGAGCCACCTCTGGCGCATATTGTACATATTCTTTTCATCCAGCAATCCATGCTTTTTCTTTAGCCGACTTTTCTACAGCCTCTATCATACGCATAACTTTCAGTCCCTCTTCTAACGAACACAGATATCTTGTATTATCACCATTCTCTGCCAATATAGTCTCATGCTGTAGCCAGTATGTATCATCTAAGTTTAATTTAAATACTTCTACCTCATCATCCACCTGGAGTATGCCTTTTACTAAATCCGCTTTATATGTGTGCAAATCTGTATTAATCAGCAGTTCTCGTCTACCAATACGGTCAAGATAATTCAACTGCACTGTAACTACCGGACATCTTTCTGTCTGCATTAATAAGGAAAATACATCATCACTTTCAATTTCCAGGTGGCTGAAATGTCCTCCTAACGCTGTTAAAGCCTTCCAGCCACCTAGTAACCAATTCAGATAATCTAATTCGTGACTCAAATCTCTGAGCACACCTCCTCCTAAACACCCGTGTGCCGAGTATCCTTTACGGTAATCTGTGTGTGGACGCCATTGGGGGAGATATTGCCCTGTATAAGCAACAACTGAAACAATAGATTCATTCTGCAGTTTCATACATAGCTTATGCATTATCGGATGAAAACGCAGGTTGTAAGCTACATAGATTTTACTAAATGAGTTTATAGGAATATCTCTATGTCTATCAAACAGCGGTTTTTCAACAAGAACAATACCTTTGAAATCAGCCCTTGCTAATGCTGAGAGTGTAGAATAATGTTCATTGGTCCTATTTGCAACAACAACATAGCCTGGTTTACATTTCTGAAGAGATTCCTCTATGGTCTTGTAGCAATCTATATTTTCAATTTCTCGCTGGCTCACAACAGATACTTCGTGACCCTGGTTTGTTAATATTCGTACGTGCCTGGATCCTATAGAACCGTATCCGATGACTACTATCTTCATTGAAATATCTTTAGCTTTTCACGGTCAGTAAATACAAATCCACAAAAAAGAACCTTACAATTCCATATTTCTTATCGCTTCTTTATACTTCTCCATTTCGCCAATATCAGTCCACGCTTTTTCGTTAACAGGATAAATCCCTACTTTCTTTTCACTGCTTATCATTGCCTCTATTAAATCGGGCATATGAAACTCTTTATTGTTTTTAGGTATTAACTCTATTGCCTTCTTCTGCATCACATACAGACCAGTAACTACCAGATGATCATACTCTGGTTTCTCTATGATCTTTTTTAATTTTCCGTATCTCTTCTTAATTACACCATATGGAAATGAAAAGTGTTTATATGATGCTATTATGGTTATATTATTTTTGTGCTGTTTATGGAAATTAAACATTTCTTCATAATCTCCTTTAATAATAGTATCACAATTAGACAAAAAGAATGTATCCGGTAAGTCTTTATAGATCAACTTAAGTCCTCCGGCAGTCCCAAGTGGGGTACTTTCCTGAACATATTGAATTTGATAGTTATGTCTTGTATTATCAAAATATGATTGAATCATTTCAGCCCGATGGTTCAACAATAAAGTAAATTTATCACATCCCTTTTCATAAAAAGAATCCATAACCAATTCTATAACCGGCTTCTCACCTACTGGGATTAATGGTTTTGGCCATATCTTTGCAAAGAGACTCATTCGTTTCCCTTGCCCTCCAGCCATAATGACTACTGGAACATTCAACTCTTTCTTTGTTTCCCTATATTCTTCTCCAAAAATATTTTCCCAAAAAAGCACATCACGAATAACCTTACTATCGTCAACTACTGGAATGGATTCCATCTTTCTATTAACCATAATTACTTTCACTGTCTCTATTTTATATTTCCCCTCTTCCACATATTCTGGACATTTGTTACATATCTTCTCCACATTTTCATCCAGCTTCCCATCACGTAAGATCCAGCGGCGTATATCACCATCTGTCAACGAGCCGAGCAGCCTCTTATTTCTGTCTACAAGAAAGAGTGTCTTCCAAGAGGATTTTCCAAGCTGTTTCATCGCTTCTTTTATGGAAATTCCTTTCTGTAACTGTAACGTTGCTAATACTGAGTCATTCATCTCATAATTCCAAAGCTAAACCATTGACTATGTTGTAAATATTCTAAAATATATATTATCTAGCTTACCCAAGACACTCAAACATTCAAATTGAATCCCTTTTATAACATTTGGGCCTTTAATATCTAATCTTGCGATAATCCTTACTTTCTTCATACCTGAATCTCAAAGTTTATATCATAAAATTTCTTTTTCAAACCAGCGTCTGTATTATAGTTCTTAATTATGCTGCTAATCCTCTTGGCGGCATTTCCATCACCATATGGGCTAATTATATCTCTTAAGCCTCTCTGGAAATTCTCAGAATACAATCTTTTGAAAGCTTCCTTGATGTCATCTTTAAGAGGTCTACAATCTATTATACTTCCTAGTCTAATTCTCCCATTTTGTCTGTCTCCAATATTTATAGTACCTATTTTGAAACTCGGCGCCTCTATGATACCACTTGATGAGTTACCTACTACCGCATCCACAAACTGCATAGTTGATAAATACATAACTTGCCCCATGGATGTAATAGCTATAGACTTAGTATCATTTGCCGATACATATTCATCTATCATCTTGTTTATTATCCTACCACTTGTATCGGCGTTAGCCTTAGTAAATATAATATGAGTATCCTCTAACCCTACAAGTACATCTAGTAAATTTTGAAAATGCTTCTCTGAAGTATCATTTTCCAGTGTAACCGGATGAAAAGTCACAAGCAGGTTATATTTCTTTAATCTTAAATTGAGTTTAGCCTCTAACTCTTCTTTCGTTAGTAGTTTTGTACTCTTTATATTATCCACACCAAGTGCTCCAACATTAAACACCCTATTGGGGTCCTCACCCAATTGTATTATTCGCTTTCGATATTCTTCTACAGAAGCAAAATGGAGTTGGCTCATTTTGGTTATAGAATGGCGAAAGCAATCATCAAAAGCACCTCTTGTAACCTCTCCTCCATTTACATGTGCAATAGGCACTTTACAAATACACGCAGCACAAGCTGCCCCGAGTATTTCAAATCTATCTCCAAGCAATACAACAATATCCGGTTTTAGCCTCTCATATGCTCTTGCAAATCCTTCAATGGACAGGCCTGTTGACTTTGATATGCCAACTGCGGTATCTGATGTTAACGAAATATCAATCTTTTCATTAATTTCAAAATTCTCTTTTTCAATTTCCTTGTATGTCGATCCATAGTCAGATGAAAGGTGCATGCCTGTTACTATGAGTTGTAACAATATATCTATATCGTGTCTAAATTCCTCCATAAGCGGTGTCAGAAGGCCAAATTCAGCCCTTGACCCTGTAACAACACATATCTTTTTCTTCATAACTCTATAGCTTCGTCCTTCTTGAAATCTCTTTTAGCAACTTCCCCAATCACGCTGTACCACTTCATAGGGTTTAAGCCACAACCAGGTCTTTTTATTGTAATATTGCTTTCTGAGAAGATTTCTCCCTGTTTGATATCATTCGCTGCAACTATACTTTTTCTTACAATTTTTTTGTTTTTTAATTCAGATAAAGAAGCCCTCTTAACTCCATCGCCCAGCGCCACTTCGATGTTCCTTATCGCCATTACCATCTCCTTAAACTCTCTTGGATTCAATGAACTTTTATGGTCTGGTCCGTTCATACTTTTATCAATAGTGATATGTTTCTCTATAACCGTTGCGCCCAAAGCTACTGCAGCAATTGATACTTCTACTCCTGTGGTATGATCAGAATATCCAACCTTTGTATTAAATGTCTTATTAATTGTCTGCATTGCCAAAAGGTTTACGTCTTCCATACTAGTAGGGTATTCAGTATTACAATGCAAAATTGTTATCTTTTCTCTTGGCGTCCCTGCTTCATTCAGCACTGTCAAGGCATCTTCTATCTCTGTCAGATCTGCCATACCAGTAGACAGAATTATTTCCCTGTTAAGGCAGCCAATCTTTTCCAATAGCTTAAGATTAGTTATCTCTCCTGAGGCAATCTTGAAAACCCCAAGGCTAAGTACGTCAAGCATGTCTACACTTTCTAAATCAAATGGTGTCGAAAGAAACATTATTCCTTTCTGGCCACAATAACTCATAATTTCCCTATGTTCATTCATATCAAGTTCCAACTTCTTTACCATCTCAAGCTGTGTTTCGCTCTCCTCAGTAGTTCCCTTTTGATATTCTGCCTTTGCAGCAAATATGCTTACAGTTTTTTCTGCCTTAAATGTCTGAAATTTTACAGCATCACTACCGGCATTTCTTGCAGCATCAACTAATTTCTTTGCAATCTCAACGTTTCCATTATGGTTCACGCCAGCTTCCGCTATTATAAAAACTCTATCCATTTCTGTTTTCACTGAACTTTGTCAAATCTATATAAAATTTTGCTCTGGAGCCTTTAGGTTTTTTAACTATCTTTGACTTTGCATTTCCGTACTGACTGATAAGCCTTTGTGCCAACCCTAAGTAAGACAGGTGCTCATCACCTAGATTAAAAACACCTCTTATGTCTTTTTTAACAAAACAATCAACCATATCTAAAAGTTTATTAATATGGATGAAACAGCTGACTCTTTCTCCATCGCCTAATACTGTTATTCTATTCTTTTCTTTAAGCTCCTTTATCATTGTGGACATTATCCTGTCACTTCTCATGTCCTCCCCATAAACCTGAGAAACTCTTAAATGAGAAATGATTATATTTTCATTTCTAAGCAAAAAATCAATTATATTTTCACTAGAAAATTTGGACAATCCATATAAACACTCAGAATTACCAGAAGTTCTAACAATCGATGTCTCACTATAAGTACCTTCTACGTTTGGGTACACTGCAATAGATGAGAAATTTATTATTTTATCTGGCTTAAGCAGCTTTGCAATCCCAACTATACTCTCTGTAATTTTAAGATTATCGTAGAAGACGCTCATGTCTTCAAACTCATTGGCTGTAGCCAATCTGGAGGCTAGATGAATTATAGTATGAATCTTGTATTCTTTCTCAAATTCTCTAAAATATGCCATTACCTGTTTTTTCTTCCTTAAATCTAACTTGATCCTATTCTTAATACCGGAAGATTGCACTCTTGATACGATACTAAATATATTGCATTCCTTCTCTATACGATTGGATAGATGGTGTCCTATGAAACCTGATGCACCTGTTATAAGTATATTTCTTCTCTTAGGATCCAACAAAAACTTCTTCATAATACCTTTTGACTACCCCCTCTTTTAATATGAATTTCTTCGGCTTCTTTCCTAGAAGATAAGATAAAATATATTCAACCTCATTAAAGCCGAACAGAGTTCTGATGTATGTTGTACCTGAATGTCTGCAATTAATCTCAAAAATCTTTGGTATGTCGTTAACATCCAATCTAATTTGAATATTACAAGCACCAAAAGGTTTTAGCTCTGACGCCACCTGACAAACATAATCATAAATTATTCTTGGCGTATCTTTGCAAAATGATGCTGTCATCGTGTTTCCATCTTTTAACTCTCTTCTTAAAGTTATTGCACCTTTAACTTCATTGTCTAAATGTATAACCCCACATGTATATTCTACTTCTGAGTTACCTATGAGTTCTTGAATAATAGGACTACTTATCACGGATAATGCTTCATTTAGCTGTTGGCTATCCATTACAATAAAAGCATCCCTGCTTCTACTTCCTTTTCTCGGTTTTATAAAACACGGAAAGTCAATTTTTTCCTTTTCCAACTCTTCAGGGAGTAATGTCTGCGGATAGTAAAATCCTTTTTCTTTTAAGAATTCATACGTCATGTACTTATCATCAGCTATCTTTATGACATCCTGACTACTAACCACTATTTTACACTTGGTTTTCAATTCAATAGTATTTTTATACTTTGCAAATAACTCTAGTTCAAAATCTATACCGATAAAAAGGATTTCTATACCTTCAAAATCAATAATCTCTATAACCTCTTCCAACCAGTCTTCTACCGTTACTTCTTCCCTAAAGAAATCAGGCAACAAATAATTCTTCTCTACCCACAATGCCCCTACCGTATCATCAAAATAATCAAACCCGATCATATAAATATCCTTAGACATATTTGAGCTCTTTATTGATTTAATTATCGCCTGGCCAATTAAAGAACCTGTTCCAGTAACGCCTACCTTAATCCTACCCATTAAACCCCATCTTTTCTTTAAATACATTAATACTGCTTCCTATATCACCAATTTCATGTGCATCTGAGCCTATTGAAACGAAAGGATTGTTTTCCTCTAATAAAGGTCTAAACTCCTCCATAACCGACATATGGTAGAAGCTGTTCACTTCAAATGCGACATTGCATCTTACACACTCAACTATTATCTCTTCAAAATAATCTAAAGGAAATTCGCTATAAGCAATTAATGACATTCCACCTGGATGACCAAGAATATTAAAACCCCCCTTCTTCAATGCCTGTATGGACAGCTCCAGTTCTATCTCCTGACATACTCTTTTCTCAAATTGCTTAGAATAAAATAACTTTCTACCAATAGGAAATCTATGTACACTAGCGATCCTTATATCTGCCTTGCCAAGGACATATTGTGGAACGTCTATATCTCCAGAAAAATTGGAAATCTTCGCTTCAAAACCGGCAAGAATATCCACGTGACTTTGTTTCCTGGCATCTTCAATTTCATCCAAGTAATCAGAGAAATATGTTGAGTCCTCTCTTACATGCTCAGTAATAGCTATATGATTTAAACCCAACTCCTCAGCTCTTTCCGTTATTTGCAGTATAGTCCCCTTGCCATCTGTCCAGCTTGAATGGATATGCTTATCCGAATTGATATAATTTATATCGATATCCTTAAATCTTTTTAAATACTTCATCACAAAGATACATTTAGAGACTCATTGATTACTAGTTTCTTTATTGTCTTGCATACATAATATATATCTTCTGCAGAATTAAGAATAGAGCTTGGTAGACACAAACCTCTATTATAAATACGGTGAGAATTCTTCACTTTGTCCTGACTGCAGTGCTGAAATGGAGGCATTTCTGTTGCAGGCATAAATATCCTTCTTGTAGGAATCTTTCTCTCCTTTAATTCCTTCTGCAATCCTGGTAAATTAATATTCTCTTCAACAAGAATACATGAAAACCAGAAGGAGCACTCTGACCCTTTATACTCTTCCTGAAACCGGATAGAATTAATCCCTTCTAACTCTTTTTTGTATATATCATTGAACACTTTTTTTTTCTCTAAAATATTTTCCAATTTCTCAATTTGGGCTAAACCTAATGCTGCCTCAATATTTGTCATCCTATAGTTAAACCCTATCTCAGGATGGTAATATTCTCTTGTTTCATCTTTTGCCTGATTGATCAAAAACTTTAGATGTTCTAACCTTTGAATATTATTCCCTACAATCAAACCTCCTCCTCCAGTTGTAATTATTTTGTTCCCATTGAAACTGAAACACCCCATGTCTCCAAATGTACCTGTGTAATTACCTTTATATTTTGATCCTAAACTTTCTGTAGCATCTTCGATAATATAGAGATTAAACTTATTTGCTATTTCCATTATCTCATCCATAGCACAGGGATTACCGTATAAATGAACGGGAAGCATTGCTTTAGTATTTTCTGTTATGCTATTCTTTATAGCATCCGGACAGATGTTCCATGTACTAATATCTACATCTACAAAAACTGGTTTTGCACCAACATAGACAATAGGATTTATTGTTGCAACGAATGTCAAAGCAGGCACAATTACTTCATCACCTTTACCTATTCCCAACTCATACAAAGCCATGTGGATAGCAGCGGTTCCACTTTGCGTTGAAACGGCACTCTTCACCCCTAAATACTCAGCAAGCCTATTTTCAAATTCCGGAACAAAAGGTCCCATTGTAGAGACATAACCATTGTCTATTGCATTGTTAATATATTTCTTTTCTGATTGCCCAACACTTGGAGCATCTAAATAAATCTTACTAGACATTGTATATACCCGGTTTATACAATTTCAGGTTTTCCTTGCATTCAAACCATGCAATAGTTTTATCCAACCCATTTTCTAAAGAGTATTTTGGTTTCCAATCAGTTAGCATGCTTATCTTCTTTCTGCTACCTACGAGGCTTTCTACCTCTGATTTCTCAGGTCTTGATCGTTGCTTATCCAAAACTACCTTTGCTTTAGGATTAATTTTCTTTACAATCTTATTCGCCAGCTCTGCTATGCTGATATCTTTACCAGTTGCTATATTTATCTCTTCTCCAATTGTCTTGCTTGAATTGGCTATGGCAAGAAACCCGTTGCAAACATCCTTCACATAATTGAAATCCCTGGTAGGACTTGTCGATCCAAGTTTAATCTCTTTCTTGCCAGTTAGAAGCTGGATTATAATTGTTGGTATGACTGCCCTTGCCGATTGCTTTGGCCCGTATGTATTAAATGGTCTCACTATGGTAACTGGAAGATTGAATGATCTGTAAAATGATTCTGATATTTTATCTGCAGCAATCTTGGTTGCACTATATGGAGATTGCCCCTGGAGTGGATGGCTTTCGTCAATGGGCACATATAAAGCACTACCATATACCTCAGAAGTTGAAGTTACAAGTAATCTTGAAATCTTTAACTCACGAGCAGCCTGTAATATATTTAGTGTACCTTTAATGTTAGTATCAACATAACAATCAGGAGAACGATAAGAAAATGGTATTCCTATTAATGCCGCAAGATGAAATACTACATCGATGCCTTTCATTGCTTTTTTAACACCATTTAAGTCCCGTACATCACCAGAAAATACTTCTATCTTACTTAACTTATCTTTAGGAAAAGTATCAAGCCAACCCCATGAATTAAGGGAATTATAATATACAAATGCCCTTACCTTCCCACCCGCCTTCTGTAACATGTCTACAAGGTGTGAGCCTATAAAACCATCTGCTCCAGTTACCAGTACCTTCTTGTTTTTCAGCTTCATTGAGGTTGAATTCTTCAAGACTTACTCTAAAAAATCTGTAAAGACAAGCTTATATCCTGACTAATGACTGATGCAAATAGTCAATTACGGATTAAACTCCCTTCTTTCTTATGTATAAATGTGAATAATGAGAAAAGCGTCTAAACTTTCTCTCTCAAGAAAAAACAGGCTGCAAGTCCGGAGAACAGGAAAGCGAAACTCACCAAGAACCCCAGCTTTAACGAATTCGGGCGATACGAAAACTCTATTACATGCCTACCTTCCGGAACTTTAACTGCCCTAAAAGCATAGTTTGCTTTATATATCTTAGAATGTCTGCCGTCTACAGTGCTCTTCCAACCTGGATGATAGCAATCCAGAAATACAAGAAAACCATCTTTTGGATTTTCTACACTTACTTGTATATAATTGGGTTCATATTTATTTATCAATACTTTTGATTCTTTATCAGGCTCTTCCCTCTTGACAGGAATAAGGCCGACATCCTCATCTTCCAGGAGAACAACACTTGAATAATCTATATCCGACTTGAGCAAGTATAATATCTGATTCTTCTGTTTTGCCATTTTCACATTATGCACAAGAAATACGCGAGGCAGAACATCCTCATTTTCAAACAATTTGTGTATCTCATCTTTATAAACAAGCGTATATCCCTCATTCAGGCCACTATCTGCAGATGTAACAATATATTTTACGTTAAGAAGGTCTACAATCTTGTCGTCAATCTTATTCTTGTCAAATTCTCCTACCCTTATTCTTAAGCTATGAGATGGTTCACCTGTTAATAATCCAATAATGTCAGCGTATCTATCCAGCCATAAAGATCGATATCCTTCTGGCGTCATAATATTATATAACATACTACTTTCTGGCCGTAGAAATGTTCTTGTATCCATTACAGATGGGTTCTTAATATCATAATCATGCATTAGTGGCATAACCCTGAAAACACCTGGTTGTTCGCTAATATAATCAACTACCTTAAATGGTTTAACAATTTCTTTGGGAGGATAGGAAGGTAATCCAAAGGCTAAAAAGAGATCTGCAAAGATTATGATAGTAGCCAGAACTGTAAACAAATATCTCTGAATATTTCTTCTTAAATAAAACAGCAGAAGAACCAGAGAAAATATTAATAAAATGGTAGGTACCAGAAAATAACTGTTGGCAGGTGATGCCCAACATCTTAAAAAGACAATGAACTGCTCTAATCGATTATAATAAAATTCTGGTGAAGCTTTATAAAACGATTGTTCTAAAACATATGGCAAGATGTTATTTGTTAATACATATAATATATTTTGATCAAATACCAACAAAACAATATATATAATGAGCCTAAATAATACCAGGATAACCAGGAACAAAAAAAACGGCAAAAATAATCTTTTGGCTGCTTTTAACTCAAATGGTTTTCCAGTAAACAAATTTTCAATTGCAATAGCAACCAATATAACCATACTAAAATTATAAACCATGTAACTCCTGCAGATAAAAGGCATATTTCCTAATACGGGAATATACTGAATTAATATATGTAATATGGGATTAAGCATTACATACAATATGACAATAATCGATGAATACACAAAAAACCTCTCCAAAAAGCTCTTATTCCTTTTCACGATTACAACTAAAGCTAATACAAACGGCAACACCCCTATGTATGGTGCGCTTACATAAGTAATTCGTTCATGTCCAAACAAATACAATGAAATTCCATTCAATATTCTCGCCGGAAAGAAATTAAGATCCGGACATGAAGAACCCATTAAAAACTTAGTATACAACAAACTAATAAGATGCGTGGGAAGCATTGCATTGGAAGTGACACCCATAGTGTCTCTGTGAGAAATGAGCAGCATCTCCAGCATTGGAAATATCCGAAAAGAGGACAATCCAAGAGCTATCAAGAAAGGTATTGACGTTTTAAGAGTATAAGGCAGAATCTTTCTATTTTTAGAATCATCTTTATTAGTAAATGACAATAAAATATATACATACACAAAGAAACAAAAATATAACACAATTTGAGGATTGGCATTGATGAAATAAACTGAAATCGTAATAGCCAACACAAACATCCATAAGAATTTTCTTGTACTAATCCATTTGCTAGCAAAGATAAATATCAATGGCATATAAAAAAAAGGTTCGTCTGTAATATTCGGTGCCAGAAACATAAAAATAAGACCGGCGAGAAAGGCTGGACAATTTGAAATATGCATATATTTCCTTAAAAATAAGAACATGAACCAACCTGAAAGAACAGTTGAAAAGAACAACTTTACATTCCATGCACAATTAACATCTAAGAAAAGGAGCAATATATTGGATAAACTAAAATTACTAATAGATGATGCATAAGGATGGCCACAAAGAACCAAAGGGGTCCATAATGGATAGGAACCCCTACTTATGCAATCTCTGAAAAATGTATTCCAGCTATAAAAACTATAATAACTATCTCCTGTTGGCTCTAAATATATTTCGAAAAAAATATTTTTAAAGAACAACAGCGTTAAGATACCGTATAAGAATAGAGAAGTTATTAACTCTACCTTTTTTACATGCTCATCTTTTTTATTATTTAACACAATAAACCTTGTTACGAAGGTAATCTTTAATTTTAATCAAATTCGCTCTTCTTGCTAAGCACAAGAATCTTCATGCTTACTATAAGCTTGGATATAAACAACATAAGTGGCTTACCTATATAATAGCGATTATTCTTACATATTATCTGTCCGTTTTTAATGAGCCTGCCAAGTCTTTTTGTTACTATTTCTTCTGCATTATAGCGTTGCAAAATCTCTTCCTCAGAAAGTCCATTTTCTAAACCTGCCAACTCCCTTAAGAGTCTTATTCGGCGAGCAGTCTCTCCCAAATTAACAAAATGAAAATAGCAATACCCTAAAGCTGAATAAATTAATAGATTAACAACAAACGAGGATATATAATCCAAGGAACACAACTCAATTATTAGTAAAGTAATTGCTCCCATAGCAAAACCAACAAAAATAGACTTTAGAAGACCAATCCTGTCTACGTATCGAGAAATGAGAACCTGACTCGATACGTTTATTCCCAAGCT
>Ga0187827_10007215_pt1 | contig 12440 bp, 10 predicted proteins | sample ETNtaG_39_FD_167969 | JGI IMG/M metagenome (GOLD analysis project Ga0187827, IMG submission 167969) | Marine microbial and viral communities from oxygen minimum zone, Eastern Pacific Ocean - ETNP2014_SV_150_PacBio MetaG (Illumina Assembly) | ecosystem: Environmental > Aquatic > Marine > Hypoxic... | reverse complement strand
TTAAATCATCATAAACATCGGGATTAAAAATTGACTCATTATACCTATCAAAGTATTCAGTTAGCCATAAGTGATTATTTTTCTCATTCATGTTTTAATAACTCCTTAAAATATTTTATTGGTTGTTTCAAAATTAAACAGAATCATAAACCTTTAAAATGTTATCATACATTCTATCTAGATTAAAATATTCCCTAACGTATTCAGCTTCCTTTTTAATTAATTCCATTCTTGTTTTTATCATGCTTTTAGCCTCAACCAGTTTTTTTACGAATTCCACAATTGCGTACGGTTCAACTCCGTAGACTGAACTATACTGATCGGATAAATCATTAATGCCATTAATACGAAAACCAACTACCGGAATTTCACAAGCAAGTGCCTTAAATATTGTGACTGGCAAACCTTCATATCTAGAGGTAATTACAAAAGTATCAAATACAGAAAAGTAGGGTTCAACATTATCAACATATCCAGGTAATATGAACTTATCAGATAATGCTAATTCATTGATGTGTTTTTCCATATCTTCTTTATAGGCTCCTTTACCAATCCATAAGAATTTTGCATCATTATCTATCTTAGAATAACTGCTGGCAATTTCAATAAATATTTTAGGATTTTTCTGATAATCCAGCCTTCCTACAGTACCAATTACATGATCATTATCACTAAATCCTAATTTCTTTCTTAAGTCAGTACGGAATTGCTTCTGTTTATCCAGTTCGAAAAAATCTGCTCCAGGGTAAATTATATGAGACTTTTCTTTAATCTTGATATTACCTCCTAATTTGATAAAATCTATCATATCCTGATTACAGACGAAAATATATTTTGTTGTCAGAATATAAAACAACTTTTCCAGCCATAAATATAACTTGCGAGACAATCCAATTGATCTTGAAAAACTCCAGCCATGGACATGGTATATAACTTTCTTAATATTTAGTAGTTTACAAACCATACGAGCCAGAATCCCAGTTTTTGAACTATGAATGTGGACAACTAATGGTTTATAACATCTAAGCAGTGCACAAATTTTAAAAAAAGATTTTAAATCACTTATTAAAGAAATTCTATCATTTAAAGAAGGAATAACTTCTACTGGTATCTCTTCTCTGTAAACTGCTTCAAGAATCTTATTATCTAGTGCAGATAAACTCTTTTTAGTATCTGATAACCCTGTAAATATTACGACATCTCTATTAGACTGGTGCATGCGTCTAGCTATTTCATAAACAAGTTGCTGGGCACCACCCATAGCCAACCTTGTTATTATGTGGACTACCATACGAGATTAAAAAAACAAAGCGATTAAATAATATCCCCGGCTATTTCGGTTTTAATAGTACATCAAAAACCGAAACACATAAATCTTTATCCGATAGATTTCTGAAATCATGTGAAAGTTTGGATCGAGGGATTGGAAGTTTATCCCAAGTCTCAATAATTACAGCATCAACATTAAAACCAGTTTTCTTGAATATGTTCAACATTTGAGAATATCTGATTCGATTAGTATAGAAACCGGATTTAGCCATTAAATCAAATTCCCATATCCGTTCTGAAAATCGCAGATTATTTAAGCCTCCGACGAGATGATCTCGTAAATCAATATTATGAGATACAATTCCACTGGGTTTTAAAATACGATGTATTTGTTCTTGAGTTGCTATAAAATCATGAAAAGCAATGTGTTCTAGCGTTGCTTGCGAAAAAACAAAATCTATACTATTGGTTTCTAACTTTTTTAAATCATTTATTCCTTTAGTCAAATAATATGAATTATTATTTAATAATATATCATTAAAGTCAAATGAAGTATCAAATACTAAACCATTGAATCCCTTTTTTGTTAAAAAATCATATAGTTTCTTGTATTCTGATATATCTCTTGTAGCAAAATTTCCATTATCAATCAAATATGTTTTTGAAGACCCAAAACATGGTGCTATTAATGCTGTTGAAATAGAATCCCCTGATCCCAACTCACATAATGTGAAATTATCGGGTAAAAATTTTTTCACTTTCAAAAAGTGATGTTGGAAAACGCCATAAGAATATTTTGGATTATTCATCTGTCCGTGGACAAACAAGCCTAATTTTTTCCAGGTTTTATATTTTATAGGTAACCTAAAAAAGATTATTTTCAAAATAATCTTTATCCACCAAGTTTTCAACATAGGGTCATTATTTGTTTAGAATTGAACATTAGGTTGTACCCTTGTTAGAGCATTAACCCACTTTATTATTTAAAATTAGATTAATTCAGCCTATTAAATACAAGAATCATAAATATTGTTATATTTTTCTACCATCATACTTAGTGAAAAATTATTTCCAATTCTTAATCGTGCGCTATTACCCAATTTCTTTCGATCTTTTGATGGCATTTTAATTAATCTCATAAGAGCATTGGCAAGTGCATTGGGATCATTAGCACTGACAATTACTCCTGTGTCACCAACAATTCTAGAACAATCACCAACATTTGTAACTACACATGGGATACCACTCGCCATTGCTTCACAGATTATATTTGGAAAACTTTCAAAGTTTGATGGAGATACTAATATATCACACGCAAATAAAATATCAGTAATCTTTAATTTACTATCAGATATATGAATAATATTTTTAATACCTTCTTCATCAATCATTTTCATTAACTTTTTGTAATATATTATTCCTCCACCACCTCTATTAATTTCAAGAACAGAACCATTTAACAAAAATTTGACATTATTAATCTTTCTTTTTAATAAGCTGATAGCTTTGATAAAAGTATCATGCCCTTTAACAGGATGAAATCTGGCAATGAGACCAATAACTATTTCGTTTTCTTCAAAATATTGTTGACGATATTCATTACGTTTTAATTTATTCGGGGAAAATATATTAATATCTACACCATTATGAATTATTTCCATTTTTTCACATTTATATCCTAGTCCTTTTTGTTCTAGATATGCCGCTTTAGAATCAATAATAATTTTATTGGGTATAATCTTTGATAAATGTGAACAGAGTTTAAATATCAATACATTTCTAAATTTATTTGATTGCAACGACAGATCATTGCTAAAAATATTCCATATGATAGTGACTTTTTTAAATAATTTTGCAACAATTCCTCCAATCAAAGCAGATTGGATTAAAAATGTATGTACTATTTGCGGTTTAAACTTTCGCATTATGCGAAATAGTCTAATTAATCCAGGAATCAAGTTAACAATAGAGTCTATTTGCAAATTATATATATTAATACCTAGTCTTTCTATTCTTTCACCCATTATCCCTTTTTCACGTAATGTAATAACTAAAGGATCATACTTTTTCTTGTTGATTTTCATTAATAATCTTAACAAAACAAATTCAGCTCCGCCTACATTTAACCCAGTAATTATGTAAATTATTTTTTTCATAACAAATTAGAAATATATAGACTAAAAAGAAATTGATAGTAACTAATATAAATTATTTTTAATAATTTTTTATTAGATTACCCATTCCCATAGCATTAATAGAATGTTCTAAACCTTCAAATAAATCATATTTTGGAATCCAATTAAAATGATTAATGAGTTTTTTATTGTCAACTATACAAGATGAAATATCGTTTTTCCGGGGTTTCAACAAAATATTTATTTGTAATAATGGACTAAAGGTTTGAATAGCCTGAGCAACCTCAAGGTTGCTGTAAGATTTCCCACTACCCACATTAAACACTCCTACAGGGGATTTTTCTGAATCGAGTAAACAAAATATTAAATTAACAAAATCTTTAATGTACAAATAGTCTCTTATAGGGGAAGAATCGTATACCAATAAGTCTTCATTATTCAAAATATTATGTAATAAATCTGAAATAAGCCTACCTCTTTTTAAACCCGGTCCATAAACATTAAATAATCGGAAAACAGTTAATGATATATCTTGTTGTTGGCAAATATCAGTACAAATTTGCTCTGCTATCCATTTACTGCTCATATAGGGATTATTTGGTCTTACTATGTGATCTTCATCAATAGGCTGATACTTGGGATCTCCATATATATAGGAACTTAAATAAAGTAATTTTGCTTGACTAATTTTTGCAATTTCAATTGCATTTAGAGTACCAATTAAATTATTTCTATATGTAGTAAATGGATCTACAAAACTTTTTTCTATATTAGTTTTTGATCCAAAATGGAAAAACCAATCTAATTTATCTATACCTTGTTCATTTGGCCTATCAGTCAATTTTCTAGTTATTTTATCAAAATCAATTATTGAAATTGATTTTGATCCTAATGACTTGATTACATGATTGGCTAACCATCCATTTGTGCCCGAAAATCCAATTTTTAGGTTCATAATTTTTTTAAGCCAGAATCTGAATAGTATAATTGAATAAATTTTCGATACCAATCAATTGTTTTTAATAATCCTTTTTCAAATGAGATTATTGGCTCCCAGTTTAATATATCTTTAGCCAGTTTATTATCCGCACTCATCCGCCATATTTCTGTGGGGCGATTAGGAAGTGCACCAATTAGTAATTTTGATTTAGATTTAGTTAAATTGTGAATAGTCTCAACTAATTCTTTTATTGATATTTCTCTATTGCTACCAATATTGATCGATTGATCCGGGATATTATTAATTGAAGCAGCCGTAATGAAACCATCAATTATATTTTCAACATAATTAAATTCACGAGTTTGCAATCCGGCAGTAGTCTTAATTGTTTTCCCATTAAGGCACTTTTCTATTATTTCAGGAATTATTGCTCTTTCACTTTGATATGGCCCAAAAGTATTAAAAGGTCTCAAACAAATTATTTCTGTGTTATCTTGATGCCTCTTTAGTTTAGCATAAAGTTCTCCTGAATATTTTCCTATGGCATAAGGAGAGATTGGAAAGGGTAAATTTTCCTCATTAAAAGGAACCTGTTCTTGGTATCCATAAATTTCTGATGTGGCAGTATATATAAACCTATTAAATTCTGGACCGTATTCAATCAGATTAGCAGTACCTAATAAATTTGTCATTAATGACTCCTGAACATGCGCAAAACTATCACCGACATGATTATAGGCAGCTAGGTGAAAAATATAATCATATTTTTCTTTTAATGATTTAATATATATAATTGAATCAAGGTTTCGAAGATCTGCTTCAAATACATTGATTGAATCCCAAACGCCAACTAATCGTATACAATCAATTAAACTTTTATATTTTACCATAACAGTTACATTTGCCCCTAAATCAACCAAGCGTTTCACTAAATGAGATCCAATAAAACCAGCTCCACCCGTAACTAAAATATTTTTATTTTTCATAAGATTCCTTTACTGTAAAGTATTTACCAATTTTTTTATTTGCATATTCCAAATCTTCATTCGTATTTACTGTAACTTGAAGACCATCAAATTGATATGCATTTACTTGCCTCAAATTAGAAAGAAACTGTATTGTTTTTACTATTCCGAATCCATCTGGCGAAGTAATTATGTCACTGGGTATTATGTTAAATATTTCCGGTTGCATTATAGCATAACCTATATAATGATTTAAAACCGGTTTTTCTTTAAAATTGATTACCTTATTATTTTTATCCAAATCAATTATGCCAAAAGGATTTTCAATTGAAGCTGTAACAAGCGTTAATAATGTATTTGATTTATTATGTTGTTTCAATAAATCAACCATATCTATTTCTGCATAAGTGTCACCATAACTAATAATTGTGGGGTTCGTAAAACTTTCTCTAACTGCATATATTCTTTCCAAAATACCTGGATTTTCTCCAATATTCGAAAACTCTCCATTAATACCTAATTTGATAACTCTTTTTTCTATTTTTTCTCCTTTATAACCTGTACAAAAAATATAATTATTTAACCCTTGGCGCTTATAATAATTCAACTTGTGTTCTAAAATTGAATGTGTTCCCAACTTAATAAGCGGTTTGGGTAGATTTTTTGTTAATTTCCTTAATCTGTTTCCTTTACCTCCACAGAGTATTATAACTTTTGTATTTTCCAACATTATTTAGATAATAACTATAATAAGTTTATAACTTGTTTACAAATTGTCGATTGTTTTTTCGTACTGGTTAATTATATTTCGCAATTCATATTCATATTTGACTGATTCAACTACTTGCTTTGAATTAAACTTCATTTTGCTAACTTTTATCAAATGCTTAGCAAAGGCCTCTATATCTCCCACTTCCACTTTGAAACCATTTATACCATCTTTAATGATTTCATTTATACCACCAGGACAATTAAATGCTACCACAGGTAAACCAGTTGCACAGGATTCTAATAAAACATTAGGAAAACCTTCGTATCTAGATGTGAAAGCCAATACATCTGCGTGTGCCATATATTTATAAGGATTATTTTTAAAACCTAAAAAAGTTACCCTGGCACCTATTTGCAATTTATTTGTCAAGTTTTTGAGCTCTTTTTCATTAGGTCCCATCCCTATGATTGTTAAATGAAAGTTCGAGATTTTAATAAGAGAAAAAGCTTTAAGAAGCATATCAAATCCTTTTTGATACGTAAGCCTCCCAACAGCAAGTACATTGATTAATTTTTCGTTAAATTGATTTGAAGAACCTCTAATCTTCTGATTAATTTTATTAACATCAATAGCATTTGGTATTATTATAGTTTTTTCTTTCGGAACACTAGCATAGCTAAGAATATCACGTTGCATATCTTTTGACTGACATACAATTACATCATAGTTTTTGTAGAAAAGTTTATATAATAACTGATGAATCTTACTGAATTTCAGTTTTTTGTTATCCAAACTAGGTATGTTGGACTCTCTAGCAATAAATTTACTGATTTGAAAATTATACATACGTGCAATACCAACCACTATATTAATGTGGTGCATAAAAGAGAAAACAATATCTGGTTTTTCTTTCTTTATAATACTATAACATCGAAAAAATGAAAAAAGAGTTCGACTGGAATTCAGATTGTGGATCTTGTTTGGTTTTAGGTTTAAAGAATCAACATTATCTTTGATATTAATTATTGCAACAGACAATTGATATTTTTTTCTATTTATCTCATTAATTAGGGTAATAGCATTTTTTTCTGTCCCAAGTATACTAGTTTCAACAGAAACAGAAGAAGGCAGAAAAAACAGTATTTTTTTCAATGTTTTAGGTTTGTTAGATATAACTAATATACTATTCTAAGCAGTCTTGTTGAAGTCCATAAAATGCTGAAAATAAAAGTATAATTTTTAAAGATTCTTATAAAATATTAACTTTTTCCTCAAACAACGATTAAAATATTACAATAATTATTTTATGAAATTAAACTTAGAGGGTACTGGTATTGTCGTTTTAGAACTTTCTTTTGGAAAAAGCCACCTTTTCAGTGCAAAAAATAAACCGGTTCTATGTGCCCATATGTAAGAAAAGAGTTCGATAAATCGAAAATTTTTAAAATAAAAATTAATAATAATTTTTTTCTGATATTTTTCCAATAATTTTATGGGTAGGTCTTCAATTGCTAAGACACCTCCAAAATATTTGTCGTAGTCAGACCAGTTTTCCGAAAGTAGCGTATACCCTGCTTCACCCTTCTTGGCCATATTATACACGGCCGTTCCAGGGTAGGGAACCATTATTCCTACTGCTACGGTGGAGGTGTTTAATCTGACTGCCAAATCAGCAGTTTTATCAAGTGTTTCCCTCGTCTCAAAGGGATGACCCAAAATATAAAAGGCGCCTACATTTATACCTTTACTTTGAATTAGTTTAACTGATTTCTCGATTTGCTCTACACCAACCGAAAGATGATCTGTTGCTTTCAAAATTTTATCATCGCCTGATTCCACACCCATTCCTAACATGTAACAGCCGGCTTTTTTAGCTAGATCAATTATTTCCTCATCTACTAGACCAGGCCGGGTAAGACCCGACCACCTAATTTTCTTCGGAAGACCTCGATCAATCATCATTTGCAGAATGGTGCTAGTTCTATTGCTAGGAAATAAAAATATCTCATCTTCAAAACAAAATGTATGTGCTCCATATGTCTTTATGGCGAATTCCATCTCGCCTATCACATGCTCAGGAGATCTTGCTCTAACTTTTTTCCCTAGGACTGTCATACAATATTTGCAACTATAGGGGCATCCTCTGTTTGAATACATCACATAATAGTCATTTTTGTTTACGAGGGCCTTAGGGTTTGATCCATAATAAAAGTGGTAGCCTGGATATGGAATTTCACTTAACTCCTCCCCGGTAATCCAGGGCCTCTCTTTATTAACTTTCACTTGATTATTATCATCTCTGTAAACCAGACCTTTTATGGATGAAAAATCCCCGTTGTTCTCAATGGCTTTCAACAACTCCAAAGCTGTGAATTCTCCTTCTCCATGCACGCCGAAATCAAAAGCATCAAACTCATCCAAGGTCCTTTCTGGCAATGCGGTTACATGAGGCCCACCCACTATTGCGGTTATGTTACGCTCTTTCTTGACATCTTCCGCAAACTGGCTTGCACGTATTACCTCATAAGTCATTGCCGTTATACCAATCACATCCGGTTCATATTCCATTACTTTATCATAAAGCTCATCATAAGACCATGAATGATAATAAGCATCGAACAAATTGCATTCATACCCTTTGGATTCAAGATATGAACTAATGTAAGAAATCCCCAGGAAAGGTTGTTTATACCAATCAGCGTACGTTGGAGGCATTTTTACAAAAGCTAATTTCATTTTTCTTCCTATTATTTATTGATGGATGAACGAATTAATGCTATTAATAACCTTTTCTTTGTGAATAATAACCCATAAGTCGTTTTCAAAGCAAAGCATTTTCTCAGAATACCAAAATAATATACGATAGACAGTACTTCCGACTAACTATGTGATTCTGGAAACGTTCATGCAAAAGGTTGATATAATATTATTCATACCCATACTTAATTAAATACAGGTGTAGTACATTTTCCAACATTTCTATTTGATCTTTGGTTAAGTCATTTTTGTATTTATTATTTGCGCTATTTAGTCTAACCTTTTTCAACTTCCCGTAAAGTTTAGTACTCCAATCCAATTCACAAAATTCAATCGCTTTTTTAAGAGTATCTACAGGATCTGCACATAAATTTTCATATCTTATTTCTAGAAAATTATTATTATTTATCTTCTCCTTAGCTTTTTCATGTGCATCCATTAATATTTTCCATTCTATTGCAGCAAGTACAATAAATGACTCATTGTATTTTTGCCATTCTTCTTTTTGAGCAGGTGTGAGCTCAGGCCTTTGCCAGTTTGAAGGTCCTCGCCATCCCTGCCACCAATCGACATTAATAATAGAATTGACGACTGCCCGACCATCTCTAATAATATGAATAAATTTTGCATCATTTAAAATTTCCTGAATGAAGCCTACCCTTGGCCAACCAACTATTTTACCTAAAAACCGATTTCTTCTTTTCGTTGAAAGTTGAAACAATGCATTCTTTATCTCCCTTTTTTCCTTAATGGTAACATCACTGCTTACTATATCACGAATTGGATCAACAAAAGATTTGGAATAACACTCCCAAAAGTTCCAGCTTTCTGATGGTTTAATTACTCTTTTTATGACATGATTAATAATTGGAAGATCGATTGACATCATCAGTGTTTTGTTTATAACAGGAAATCTCGGGAAAATAGATGATAGGTTTGAAAGCCAATAAAAGTCAGGGTGTTCTGAGAGGATTTCATGAAACACAGTTGATCCAGATCTTCCAGATCCTATTATAAAAATAGGCTTTTTTAATTCCATTATTTTTTTAAATACTTCTTTTCATTTAACCAAACATAACAATATTGAAAAATTAAACAATTGGTGACTGATTTGTAATTAAAGAAGTTTGAAGTCTATTAAAAGTCATTTCATGCATAGAAGATAACATACCTAGCATAATAAATAATAATTCAACAATTCCATGGTCATCAAAATGAGGGTAGTGCAGATTAGACAGAAGCATTACTAATATAAATCCCAAAAATGATAGAGCAAGTGTATGCTCAATGTTAAGTTTAGGAACATACTTAATAATTTGACGACAGTATTTTAGAGCAATCAAGATACCGCTACTTGTAATAATAAACCAAGACAACCCATAATTGATTGGATAAACCAATAAATCTAATTCAGCGGGTGACGGTACAATGTATAAGTCCTCTATAATGATTTTCCCAAATATGATTGCTAAAGGGTTGTCTACAATGTAATACTGGAATATTGGCACAATGCTTAATATTGCTTCTAAGTTAGTACCCCCAGAAGAAGGATTATAACCAATTGTTTTTACTATAAATAATGTGATTAAAGTCTCATCTAGACTAGTTAGAACTATAAAAAGAGAAATAATAATAATAAATAATAAAGTCTTAATAATATTTTTCGTGTTAAAACCTATAAATAATAAAAATAAAATAATAGAAAGTGTCGCTGAAAAATTTGGTAATAGAATTGAACACGTGATTAACATCAACAATACAGGTAATACAGAAACTTTACTATTATTAAATAGTTCTGACTTTTTATAGTAATTATTTCTCTTTCGTAATGCGAATGGAAATAAAAAAGCAAAACATACAGCCACGAGAATACCAGCCCCTTTACCGCTAGTCAATATCGATGAAACCATAATAGGATTAAAAAACATATAATGACGCTCTAGTGCACTGGCATCTTCTATTCCTGCCGTGTATTCTCTCACAGCTTCCTTGACCCAAGGAATCATCATATATGAACCTGTGCCAATAAAGTAATATTCTATAAGAATATCAATTATAAAAAAAATAGATATTATCCAAACAATTCTAGTTAATTTTAAAATATTATTAATCGAAAACGCAGTATACTTTCTAGATATGAAGTACAACAAAGCTGGTAAATATAAATGAATAAATACCCTGCTAATATTAAATTTATTTAATGCAACTAATAACCCAATCAGTGTAATAATGAATCCATTTATTATATAGTATAATATGATTTTATCCATTTTGTTCGATAACCATCTGTATTTATTATTAGTAAAAATATAAAGTAACGACAAGATTGGAGGGATAAGAACCCACATAAAAGTATTCAGTACTGTGTAACGTAGAACTAAATAAAAAAAACCTATGAGCATTGATATTAGCAATAATCTATATTCTATAGTTTCTTGTATCATTTAAAAAGATTTATTCTGTGTTGAAAAATTAGGAGCTAATATTTTTTTCCAATGTTAGATATTGCTATAGGATCAGTTTTTGGATCTTAGTTTTTTTTATTTATAGCATGATGGTATAAATGTTCATATTCCCGAGCAATATTTCCCCAATCATACTTTATAACACTATTTTTTCCATTTTCTATTAATGATTTTTTTAAATTGGGATTATTAATAACCTTTAATATACCTTTTCCTAATGCTTCAGAGTTTTTTGGAGCAACTAAAATTCCATTGTAATTATTTGATACTACATCTCTACAACCAGGTGCATTAGTTGTTATTATTGGTAACCCCGCAGCCATCGCTTCAATAAGAACCATCCCAAATGTTTCTATAATGGATGGCATAACAAACAAATCAGCAGATTTATATAATTGTATTAATGAATCATTTGGTACATTAAAGGAATTGTTTGGTCCATAACTGTTGTTTAATCCTATTTCCTCTTTCAAGATAACAAGGTCTGACACCTGTCTTTCAAGGAGGTTAGAATGAAGAATACTTACTCCTTTCCCAACAATAACCCATTTAAAACTTATGCCATTTTCTTTTAAGAATCTTGCAGCTTCTGGTATGTATTCATAACCCTTTTTGATATGATACCGCCCTACAGTCAGAATAAATATCTGATTATTTTTGATCCCATATTTTTTCCTCAAAATATTTGAGTCTACTTTTCGATTAAAACGTTCCAGACTTACACCATTGGAGATCTCCGTTATTTTTGTTTCTGGGATATTATATTCCTGATAACATTTCTTCACTGATTCTGTTAAAGCTACTAGGTGGGTCATTTTAGATAATGTTTTGCTGATTTTTTTATCAATATAAGGGTTAAGGCCCATCCCATATTCTAGCTTTGCATCTTTTTGAATATCATCACCATGGCTACGCAAAATAACAGGAACAATTTTTGCCAGATCCTTTGCAACCCAACCCGCCGGGTATGTCCCAATAACCTGCCAGACATCGTATTGCTGTATTTTCTGCGCCAACTTTAGTCTCATACGTATCAATCCAGGCCAATATTTTGCAGTAAAATATTCATGTCGTAAAATAGGTATTACCTTGTAATTATTTACATTTTGTACTTTTTTAAATTGTAGATATGATTTGTATGGTAAATAGATGTGAATCTCATGATTGTCTGCGGATAGTTGATTAATTAAATTGTAT
>Ga0187827_10007214_pt1 | contig 12443 bp, 12 predicted proteins | sample ETNtaG_39_FD_167969 | JGI IMG/M metagenome (GOLD analysis project Ga0187827, IMG submission 167969) | Marine microbial and viral communities from oxygen minimum zone, Eastern Pacific Ocean - ETNP2014_SV_150_PacBio MetaG (Illumina Assembly) | ecosystem: Environmental > Aquatic > Marine > Hypoxic... | reverse complement strand
TATCTAGAGAAATAATAAATAAGGAGTTAGGTTATTAAAAATAAAAAGAATGATTTGCCTATTAATCATCAGATTAAGTCTAAAAAAGTTAGAGTAATTGATGAAACTGGTAAAGCAATAGGAATTATTGATATAGATAAAGCATTAGATATGGCAAATCAAGCAAGTTTAGATTTAGTTGAAATAGCTTCAAATTCTAATCCTGTTGTATGTAAAATATTGAATTATGGTAAGTACAGATATGACAAAGAAAAACAAAAAAAAATCAATAAGAAAAAACAACATATTATACATGTAAAAGAAATAAGATTTAGACCAAATGTAGGTGATCATGATTTAATAATTAAATTAAAAAAAGCTGAGAAATTTTTATTAAATGGAGATAAATTAAAAGTAACTATTATGTTCAGAGGAAGAGAATTTGCTAGGCAGGAATCTGGATATGAATTATTAAAGAAAATTAAAGATGTATTAACAAATATTGCAAATGTTGATCAAGAGCCAAATTTACAAGGGAAAAGATTGTCTTTGGTTCTTAGTCCTAAATAAGGAGGATTAAAGATGCCTAAAATGAAAACTAAAAAAAGTGCCGCCAAACGTTTCAAAAAAACTGGTTCTGGCAAAATTGTACATCATCAAGGTGGACATAGGCACTTGGCTACAAAGAAAAGTCCAAAACGGAAAAGGCGTCTCCGTAAGGCTACTACTCTTAGTAAAGCAATGAGTAGTCGAACAAAAAAAATGATTCAATAATAAATTAAAGGAGAGAATCATGCCAAGAGCAAATAGCAGTGTTCCAAGACATAAAAGACATAGAAAGGTAGTTAAATTAGCAAAAGGTTATTATGGGGTTAAAAAGTCTAATTATAGAGCTGCAAAGGATGCTGTAGAAAAAGGATGGCAGTATAGTTATAGAGATAGAAGACAAAAAAAACGTACAATTAGAAGCCTATGGATTATAAGAATTAATGCTGCTGTAAGGCAACATGGCTTATCTTATTCTCAATTTATTAATTTGTTGAAAGTTAATAATATAGAAATAAATAGAAAGTCTTTATCTTATATGGCGGTAAATGATCCAGATGGATTTACAGCAATTGTAAAATCATTATTGTAATTTTTATTTGTGGCAATAACTGATCAAATAAATGAATTAAAAAGCAATTTTATTTCTGATTTAAAGTTAGTTGACTCAAAATCAATTGATTCTGAATCCATTTATAATAAATATTTAGGAAGAAAAGGATTAATTAATACAATATATCCTTTATTATCAAAAGTATCAAAATCTGACAAACCTAAATATGGCAGTCAAATAAATGATTTAAAAATATTTATATCTGATAAATTAAATTTTAATAAAAATAAAATATCTGAAGAAGATAAAACTTTCACTATAGATACATCTTTACCAGGCAATGAAAGGTCTATTGGTAGTATACATCCTATTACTGCAATTATAAATGAAATTAAATTAATTTTTGAAAAAATTGGTTTTTCTTCAATTTATGGCCCAGAAGTAGATTCAGATTATTATAATTTTGAAGCATTGAATATCCCAGAGCATCACCCCGCAAGAGATATGCAGGATACTTTTTATATTGATAAAAATATTCTATTAAGAACTCATACTTCGGGCAGTCAAATTCATTTTATGGAAAAGCATAATCCTCCAATAAGAATAATTTCTCCTGGAAAAGTTTATAGAAATGAAGATATCAGTGTTAGAAGTCACTGTCTATTTCACCAAGTTGAAGGTTTGTATATAGATAAAAATGTAACATTTTCAGATTTAAAAGGTACTTTAAATTATTTTGCTGAAGAGCTTTTTGGTAAAAAAATTAAGACAAGATTCAGACCTAGTTTTTTCCCTTTTACTGAACCTAGTGCAGAAATGGATGTTTACTGGGGATTGAATAATGAATCAGATTATAGAATAACAAAGGGTACTGGATGGCTTGAGATTCTTGGGTGCGGTATGGTTGATCCTGAAGTGTTTAAGTCTGTAAAATATGATTCTAAGATTTGGACAGGATATGCTTTTGGTATTGGTATTGAAAGAATGGCAATGTTATTATATGGAATTGAAGATATAAGAGCTTTCTATGAAGGAGATATAAGATTTTTAAGGCAATTTAAATGAAGATATCTAGAGATTGGTTAAATAATTATATTGTATCAAATAAAACTGATGATGAACTAGTTGATGCTTTTACAGATCTAGGTTTAGAATGTGCATCAAAAAAAAATAATTCAATAGATGTAAATATTGTCGTTGGAGAAGTAGTGTCCTGCATTAAACATCCTAATGCAGATAGATTGAAAATATGTGAGGTAGATGTATGTGATGATGAATTGTTGACGGTTGTATGCGGAGCTCCCAATGTAAGAAAAAACATATTAGTGCCTATAGCTAAGGTAGGTAGTAATTTGGGCGATTTTAAAATTAAAAAAACAAAAATTAGAGATGTAGTATCAAATGGCATGATTTGTTCAGAAAAAGAACTCGGAATAAGTGATGAGCATGAAGGTATTATGATATTAGATGAAAATCTTCAAAAAGGTGAAGCGTTAGATATAGCATTATCTATTAAGGACGATAGTATATTTGATTTTGATATTACTCCAAATAGGGGAGATTGTTTTAGTCATTTAGGCATAGCTAGAGAATTAAGTATTATAGAGAGCAAAAAAATAAAAAAAGAAAATATTGAATTTAAAAGACATGATTTTGATACTGCAGATTTAATTAAAGTAAATATTAAAGATAATAATTTATGTTCTAGGTATGCTTGTAGAATTGTGAAAAATATAAAGGTAAAAGAAAGTCCTCAGTGGCTCAAAAAAAGGTTATCATCAATAGGGCAGAAAAGTATTAATAATGTTGTTGATTTATCTAATTTTATAATGTTTGATTTAGGACAGCCCCTACATATATTTGACTATGATAAATTAAATGGTAAAAAAATTGAAGTAAGATTAGCTAAGAAAAATGAAAAAATATTATGTTTGAATAATGAATTAAAAAAATTATCAGATGATGATATTGTAATAGCAGATTCAAAGGGCCCTGTAGCTATCGCTGGTATTATAGGAGGTTTTGATAGCCAGGTAGATAATGATACGACTAATATATTACTTGAAAGTGCTGTTTTTAATGAAATAAATATTAGAAAAACATCCAAGAAATATGAATATGACAAGGAAGCCTCTAAGAGATTTGAAAGAGGTGTGGATTATGATAATATTATATATGTAATGGAAAAATTTACAAAACTACTTATAGATATCTCAGGAGGAGAAGCATCTAATGATTTTATTGATATTAAGGCTAATATAAATAATCTTAGAAAAATAAAATTTAATTTTAAAAATTGTAATAATTTTTTAGGTATAGATTTAAGTATAAGTGAATATAAAAAAATATTTTCTAAATTGTTTATTCATATTGAAACTGAAAAAAATAATTTTATATGTACTGTTCCTTCATATAGAAATGATTTATATAGGGAAGTAGATCTTTATGAAGAAGTCGCAAGAGTTTATGGATATGATAAAATACCCTCATTGCAATCATGCACGATACCGTATAGCGTATTAATTAAAGATGAACTGGGCTTAGAAAATAAAATAAGACAATTTCTTTCTTCCAATGCTTTTAATGAACATTATTCTAACAGTTTGATTAGCAAAAGTGACACTGATTTTTTTTCAAATACAGTACCAGTTAAATTAGCAAATCCTTTAAGTAAGGATATGAAATATTTAAGAAACTCTATATTTCCTGGAATATTAAAGGCCTTATCATATAATGAAAGAAGAAAACAGGAAAATTTGAAAATTTATGAAATTGGATCAATTCAACATTATGAAACAAAAAAGAAGAAAACTGATGTAATTGTTGAAGATAGATTTTTAGGTATAGCTTGGCTTGGTTCAACTCTCAAATATTGGCAAGGAAATATTAAACAAGATTTTTTTAAAGTTAAGGGTGAAGTATTAGAACTTTTAAAATTCTGTGGAATTAAAAATGTTTCTTTTATAGAATCGCAGGCTAATTTTTCTAATATGAATGTAGAAATAATTATTGATAATAAGAATGTAGGTAATATTTCTGAATTAAATACTAAAATAAAATCTAATTACAGTTTAATATCACAGGTTTTTATTGCAGGTATAAATCTAAATCTAGTAAAAAAGATAAATAATAATAAAAACAAGTATTTAAAACCAAGTCAATATCCTTTAATTAATAGAGATGTATCTATATTGATAGATAATATAATTAAAAATAAAGATATTGAAGAAAATATTTATAAAAATGCTGGAGAACTATTAATTGATCTGAAATTATTTGATCTCTATCAAGGCTCTGATTTACCTGAAAATAAAGTAAGTTTAACTTATTCCTTGAAATTCCAATCTATTAATAGAACTTTAAAAGATAAAGAAATTGATTTATTGCTTAGTAAGATTATTTTATCTTTGAAAAAGAAATTTAAAGCAATACAAAGATAGGAGATGAAAATTGAAATCAAAAATTAAAAAAATTACAATTTTAGGACAGGATTATTTAGTTAAAACAGGCTCATCAAATAATATGGACAAAGTTGTTTCATATGTTAACAATAAAATGTCTGAAGCAATAAATAGCGGTATGGATATAAACTCACAACAGCTTAAAATAGCAGTATTTACATGCCTTGAAATTGCAGGAGAATTATTTAAGTATAAAGATTTAAATATTAAAGAATTAAATGAAATAGAAAAAAAATCTCAATTAATGATCAAACAAATAGATGAGCATATTAAAAAATGATAAAAACAACTATTTTGTATGGTAAAGTTGTAGCTGATTCTATTAAGGAAAAATTAAGTCATGAAATTGCAGAGTTATTAAATCAAAATATTGTTCCAAAATTAGCTGCAATAATTGTTGGCAATGACCCCGCTTCTGAAATTTATGTTAACTCTAAACATAAAACATTTCAAAAATTTAATTGCAACAGTGAAGTTTATAAATTTGAATCAGATATAAAAGATCTAGAATTAATTGATTTTATTGAAAAATTAAATAAAGATAAAACAGTTCACGGAATATTGGTGCAACTTCCTCTTCCGAAAAGAATAAATTCAGAAAAAGTATTAAATTCTATAAACCCTAATAAGGATGTAGATGGATTTCATCCTGTTAATATGGGGCTATTATTAAAAGGAAATCCTTGTTATGTGCCATGTACACCACTAGGGTGTATAGAAATTTTAAAATATTATAAAATTAATATTAAATCAAAACATATTGTAATTGTTGGAAGAAGTAATATTGTAGGAAAACCACTGATGAACTTATTATCTGGAAAATATGATATTGGAAATGCAACAGTTACTATCTGTCATACTGGGACAAAAGATATATCACAGTTTACCAAAATAGCAGATATTATTATTGCTGCAGTTGGAAAACCCAATTTGATTAATAAAACAATGATTAAAGAAGGTGTGGATATCATTGATGTTGGAATAAACAGAGTACCGGATAATTCTAAAAAAGGTTATAAGATAGTTGGTGATGTTGATTGTGATGATGTTATTGGAAAAGCAAATTCTATTACTCCTGTCCCAGGGGGAGTAGGCCCTATGACTATTACAATGTTACTCTATAATACTATAAAATCAGCTAAAAATATTATTTAAAATAGCCAACACTTACAGTAGGTATTTTCTCATTTGGAAATAAAAAATTATCTTTCAGCTTTAAGCCTGCTTTTTTGCAACAATATATATAAAAGTCGTATTCAACTAAATATTGATCAGAAAATCCATGTGTTGTATCATACGCACAGGATAAATTTTTACCTCTGTATTTATTTGAATCATCTGGATGAATTGTATGTAATTCAAGAATGATAATTCCATGCTTATTAATGTATGGCTTCCATAAACTCAGATGCTCAATAAGATTATTGCCCAATTGATCTGATGATATATAATTACCTTTAAAACAAAAACCTCCTGTAGATTGTTTTAATAATTTATTCTCAGTTTTTGGATCCGAATAAATTCTATTATGATCTAAAAAAGTTCTTGAATTAAGCAAATCTTTTAAATTTAGTTTAAATTTTTTCATTAATTTTCTATTTATAGAATCTGGATCGGAAATATTACCTTTTATAATTAAGTGATCTATATTTCTTTTCTCTAATCTTTCTCTACTTGCATCTCTTGCAGCTTTGTTTATATCTACACCAATTAATTTTAGTGGATATTCTTTAATATGGTTTTTTCTGATGCTATGGTTTATCGCTAAATCATAAACATGTTCTAAAAATGTTCCATCTCCACACCCTATATCTATAATCCCTTTAGGTTGGTGTTCTATTTTTTTATTGAAAATATTAATTATAATTTCATCAATTTTTTTAAAATAAAATTTATGAGCACCGCCGCTTCCCCATACATTCATAGCCCTGTTAACATGAAATTCATTTCCATTTACATCCCTTTCCCAAATAAAATAATTGTTATTAATGAGCAAATCTTCCAGTCTTACAAATGTTTTAATATATGATACTGTAACACCATAAGAAGCAGATCTCTTAAAAAAGAAATTTCCTTTTTCAGTAAAATTATTTAAATAGTCTATGTATTTATGTTCACGAAAAATATTAGTAATAATTTTTTCTAATGCATTTAATCTTTCAAAATGTATTCCCCTTGCACTTATTATATTCAAAAAACCTAAGTGTGCTATTATTGGACCAATAAGAAGGCCTTCGAAATATTCGCAAATAGCAAGATTTTTTAAATTGGGGCCTCTTCCTCCTATCTCCATTTTAATAGAATCTAAATGAGTGTTGCAGGTTATTAAGTTGTTATAATAAACAGATGGATTTTTCATGTTAATAATGTTATTGAAATCTTTATAATAAGTAAGAATATTTATAAAATCATTTAACTCTCTTTTAAAAGATATAATTGCTTCTGCTTGGAATGATTTACGTGCATTCCTAAATGAAAATATTTTTTTATCATTATTGCAGGTTAATAAACCAGCAGACCATAAGGTTCGTAAACATATATTTGTGTATCCCTTATTAGTTTTAAATTTTTCTGTTATTTGATCTAAAGTGGCATCATTTTCCTTTAAGTAATGAATAATTTTTTTATTTAATAAAAAATTAAATACCGGTAATAAAGCAATACCGTCTAAATGGAGAAATAATTTTTTTCTGTAAGATTTATCTGTAAAGTTGGTCAATTAATTTATTTAGTTTATTTTTATAATCTACGCTATTCTATTTTACAGTTATTTACATAAATATTAAATTAAATAATTAGTAAATTATATTAGTCTTATGTCACTTGTTCCAAAACATATAAAAAATTTATCTCCTTATATTGCAGGTAAAACAATTGAATCTGTAAAGGAAAGATATGGTCTTTCAAATATAATTAAATTAGCATCAAATGAAAATCCATTAGGACCTTCAAAAAAATCTTTAATTGCAGTTTCTGATTCATTGAATAAAAGTAATAGATACCCAGATTCCTCTGGCTATGAGTTAAGAAGTACATTAGCTGAAAAATTTAAATTAAGTGTTGATAATGTTATAGTAGGGAATGGAAGTGAAGGAATTATGTCTACTATTATGAGAACATTTTTAAGGGATGGAGATGAAATAATAGGAACAGAAAATTCATTTATAGGATTTAGGGTTTTAGCAAATGCCAGTGGAAAAAAAATTAATTGGATTCCAATGACTGAATATCATTATGATTTGAAAACTATTGCAAAATCAATAAATAGTAAGACGAAAATAATATATCTTGCTAATCCAGACAATCCTACTGGGACATATTTTAATATTAACGAATTTGATACTTTTATGAAGAAAGTTCCAGATAGAGTTTTAATTATTCTAGATGAAGCATATTTTGAATATGCACAATTTATAAAAGATTATCCTGATTCAATGCTCTATAGATATGATAATGTCATAACATTAAGAACATTTTCTAAAATTTATGGTTTAGCAGGCTTAAGAGTGGGTTATGGTTTTGCACATTCAGAATTAATAAAAAATCTAATGAAGGTAAAATTGCCTTTTGAACCCTCAATACCAGCTCAAATTGCTGGAATTGCAGCAATCAATGATGAAGAACATATAAATAATTCTTTAAAAATAAATAGAATTGGCTATAAATTTTTAAAAAATGAATTTGATAATTTGAAAATAAATTATATTCAATCAATTACGAATTTTATAACATTAATTTTTAAAGATGATAAAGTATCAAAAGAATGCTCGCAGTTTTTATTGGAGCAAGGTGTCATTGTTAGAAATTTATCCAGTTTTGGTTTGCCTGAATGTATTAGAGTAACTATTGGAACTTCTCAAGAAAATACAGTGTTTGCTGATAAAATTAAAAAATTTATAAAGGTTAATTAAGAATGTCATTTTTTACAGATAAATTTTCAGGTCAAAAATTTTTTGAGAAAATAGAATTTGATCATGTTGAATTTTATACTTCTAATGCTAAACAAACTGCATATTTTTATAAAAATGCATTTGGTTTTAATTTATTTGCTTATAGAGGACCGGAAACAGGCAATTCTGAAACAGTTTCATATGTTCTAAAAAAGAATAAAGTATTTTTTATTTTTACTACTGCTTTAAAATCGGATCATTTTGTATCTGAATGGGTGAAAAAACATGGAGATGGAGTTTGTAAAATTGCCTTTAAAGTTGATTCTGTGAAAAATGCTTTTGATGGATGTATTAAAAGAGGAGCACTTTCTGAATCAAAAGAGATTTTTACAAATAATGATAATGGTGTTTATGAAGAAGCTTCAATTAAGGTTTATGGTAATTGTTTTCATACCTTTATTAATAGAGAAAATTATAATGGTTTTTGGGCTCCAGGATTTAAAGAAATCAAGCCAGTTGAAAATAGGTCAGATTCAAGAATTTTACTTATTGATCATATTGTAGCTAATGTAGAAATAGATAAAATGGATTATTGGAAAGAATATTATGAAAAGATTTTTGGTTTTTCTACATTTGTAAGATTTGATGAAACTGATATTTCAACGAAATATTCATCTTTAAAAAGTGTAGTTGTAAGATCTGAAAATTGGAAGGTAAAACTTCCTATTAATGAGCCAGCAGAAGGGTTGAAAAAATCTCAGATTGAAGAATATTTAGAATTCAATGAAGGCCCAGGTGTGCAACATATTGCTCTATTATCAGATAATATAATTGATACTATTGCAATATTAAAAGAAAATGGAGTTGAATTTTTAAAACTTCCTGATACGTATTATGAAATATTGAAAAATAAAAATATTTCAATTGATGAAAATATTGATAAGTTAAAGGAATTAGGGATTTTAGTTGATAATGATGATGAGGGTTATCTATTGCAGCTGTTTACTAAACCAGTTCAGGATAGACCAACTTTATTTATAGAAATAATTCAAAGAAAAGGATCAAGAGGATTTGGACAAGGCAATTTTCAGTCCTTATTTGAATCTATAGAATTAGAACAAAAAAGAAGAGGAAATCTTTAAAGGAGATACATATGCCGTTTTATAATTCAGCTGGTCAAATTCCTAAAAAAAGACATACAGTTTTTAAAAATCCTAAAGGTGGTATCTACTATGAGGAACTTGTAAGTCGAGAAGGTTTTTCATATATGTATTCAAATTTATATCATTTAAATATGCCTACCCAAGTCATGAAATTAGGTAAATTTAAAAAATTTGAAGATAGGTATACTTATATTAAAGAAGATCATAAACCTTGTCATTTTAAATCCAATGACTTAAGTAAACTTTTGTTATACAATAAAGATGTAGCCATTTCAACATTCCATTCAGGCTATATATGTACTACACCAGATTCTACAAAAACTTCAATTGAAAACAATAATGTTGTAAATGAAAATGTTTTTTATAGACAGGGAGACTATGATGCACTTCTTTATATCCAAGAAGGGAATGGTTTGCTAAGAACAAATTATGGAAATTTAAATTTTCATGAAGGTGATTATATTGTTATCCCTAGAGGAGTTATTTTTCAATATGATGTAAACTCAAAATATATAAGTGGTTTAATTATAGAATCTAAATCACCCATTGAAACTCCTTCAAAATACAGAAATAGAGTAGGGCAATTGCTTGAACATTCTCCTTTTTGTGAAAGAGATATTAGAACCCCCGAATTTAAGGATCCAATAGATAAAAAGGGTGAGTTTTATGTAAAGGTGAAACTTAGAACAGGTACTAAATCTTTTATTTATGAAAATCATCCTTTTGATGTCATTGGTTGGGATGGTTATTATTTCCCATGGATTTTAAATATTAATGATTTTGAGCCTATAACAGGCAGTATACATCAGCCGCCACCTGTTCATCAAACATTTCAAGGAAAAGGCTTTGTTATATGCTCGTTTGTATCTAGGTTGTTTGATTATCATCCAGATGCAATTCCAGCACCATATCCTCATTCTAATGTAGATTCAGATGAAGTTATATTCTATTCTAAGGGAAACTTTATGTCAAGAAAAGGTGTTAGTGAGGGATCTATAACTTATCATCCTATGGGGTTGCCGCATGGCCCTCAGCCTGGAAAATATGAAGAATCAATTGGTAAAAAAAGTACAGATGAACTTGCTGTGATGATTGATACGTTTGATCCTTTATATGTCACAAAAGAAGCTGAGAAATGTAGTGATGAAAATTATCCATTTAGTTGGTTGGAGAAAAAATAAATGGGCTTTAAAAAATTTGCAACAAAAGACTTAGATATAAAATCTGTTTACCACCTACTTATTTCAGGTATTTCTCCTCGTCCAATTGCTTTGGTTGGGTCTATGGATAATAAAGGTTCTTCTAACCTTGCTCCTTTTTCATTTTTTAATGCATTCGGAGCAAATCCTCCAATTGTAGGATTTTCTCCCGCTTTAAGTGGACGAACGGGTTTACCTAAGGATACTCTTCTTAATATAAAAGAGACGAAAGAATTTACAATATCAATTGTAAATAGTTATATGGTTGAACAGATAAGTCTATCATCATGCGAATTTGATAGAAATACAGATGAATTTATTAAGTCTGGTTTAACAAAAATCGAATCAAAAAAGATTAAACCATATGGCGTTTTAGAATCTTATTTTATAATGGAATGTAAATTATATGATATAATAGAACTTGGCAGTAAACCAGCTAGTGGTAATTTAATTTTAGGAGAAGTCATCCATTTTCATGTGGCTGAATCAATTTTGAATGATAATAATCAAATTGATCCCTATAAATTAGATCCGATTGCTAGGAATGGTGGTAATTGGTATACAGAAGCAAAAAAAGGTTTATTTGAATTAAAAAAACCAAAAAATATAGGAATTGGGTTTGATCAATTACCTGTATCTATCCTGAATAGTGAATTAACTGGGAATGAGTTAGCTAAACTTGCATCTATTGAAAAAATACCAAAGTATTATCTTGAAAAAAATCTTGGGAAGTTGAGTAAAGAACAGCTTATTATGGAAATAAAAGATAAAATTGATAATAATGAAATTATTATAGCTTGGAATATTGTTCTTCATTTACAAAAAACTTATGAATAAAAACTCCCTTTGGATCCCTTCAGATAATTCTATAGAAAATTCCTGTATCTATAAATTTATTTTAAAAATTAATAATTTGTATTCATTGAATCTTAAATCATATAGTGATCTCTATAATTGGTCCATAGATAATATTGAGTGTTTCTGGAAAGAATTCTGGAAGTTTTCAGATATTTTATATTCAAATAAATATTCCCGAGTTTTAAGCTATACTCATATGCTTGATGCTAAATGGTTTGAAAATTCAAAATTAAATTATGCTGAAAATTTATTGAAACGAAGAGATGATGGAATATCAATTTATTTTTTTGGAGAAGATGAAGTTAAACTAAAATTATCTTTTAATGAATTATATCTGAAAGTTGCAAAGCTTGCATTCTCATTTAAAAAAATGGGTTTGACTAAAGGAGATAGAGTTGCAGCTATTATGCCAAATATTCCAGAGACAGTTATTGCAATGCTTGCCACTGCAAGTGTAGGTGCAATTTGGTCTTCCTGCTCACCGGATTTTGGAAGTAAGGCAATATTAGATAGGTTTAATCAAATAAAGCCAAAATTTATAATTGCATCTGATGCCTATTATTATAAAGGAAATATTTTTGATTGTGAGAAAAAAGTAAACGATATAATTAATTCTTTAGAAACTGTTGAACAAAAAATTATAGTTAATTATATATCAAATAAAAATTCTAATTGGATTGAAATGTTTAATAATGATGCTATGGAAATTGTTTTTGAACAGGTTTCTTTTAATCATCCTCTTTATATAATGTATTCTTCTGGTACTACTGGAACACCAAAAAGTATAGTACATT
>Ga0187827_10007212_pt1 | contig 12445 bp, 5 predicted proteins | sample ETNtaG_39_FD_167969 | JGI IMG/M metagenome (GOLD analysis project Ga0187827, IMG submission 167969) | Marine microbial and viral communities from oxygen minimum zone, Eastern Pacific Ocean - ETNP2014_SV_150_PacBio MetaG (Illumina Assembly) | ecosystem: Environmental > Aquatic > Marine > Hypoxic... | reverse complement strand
TTACAAGTGGCGACAAAGTACTAGAGCAAGTTCCTCTAAAAGCTAATGTTGGAGAATCTGCTTCAGCAGGATCAAGTGCTTGGAGTAAGGTTAAGAGAGCTTTGGAAATTGGCTTGATTGTACTTGTTGTTTTGTTAGTAATCTTAGGTTTAATAATCGGCTTCAATAAGTTAAAGGGAGACGACGAAGACCAAGAGAAAGACGACGGTCAAACCTATTACTAACTAAAAAACCTTTTTTATTTTTTTTAACTTTTTTTTCTTTGAGTTTTGATTCAATTGAACTTAACCTGTTAGCGTAAGCGGGTTTTAGATATATTAGGTGTTTAATGATGATGTCATACATAAAAAAGGGTTTCTTACTATTAGTATTATCGTCCCTATTGTTTGTTCTATTGCCTTTTGGGTATGGGGCAGAACCTCTTTGTAATTGTCAAAGTATAGATTATAAGTTCTCTATAAGGAATACAAATGATTTTTCTGAGAATTATAACATTAGTGTGGACAAATTTAGTGATTTTATCTCTATTAGTGAGGAGAGTGTTTTAGTTCTTAAGGGGGGAAGTAAGGCAATAACTGTTACATTAGATATTCCTTGTGACTTGACAGGAAGTCATAGAATTAATGTAGTTGTTGAAGCCCTAAAAAGCCAAAAGACGAGTAGCATTCCTCTTAATCTAAATCTTGATTCTTGTTATGGTTATGATGTGAAGTTTGGAGAAGAGATACCAATAGGTAGCGAGAAGAGCAAGGCTACATTTAGGACTTTTGAAGGTAATTACTCATTGTGTACTGGAGAGAAGGCTGCTGTTCCTATCTTGTTGACTAATCTTGGTGTTGAGAATGAATATAATTTTGATATAGATGGAGCAGATTGGTCTAAATTGTCTGGTAAGAGACTGAAATTAGCAAAAGATCAGAGGGGAGTAGTTTATTTAAGCTTATTTCCCGAGGAAGATGTTGAGGGAGAGTTTGAAATAGATTTTAGTGTTGTTAATAAAGTTGGGAAGGTTGAGAAAACATTTCCATTACATTTTGGTGTTGGGGAATGTTATGGTGTTGGTCTAGATATATTTGAAAATGAAGATGAGATTTGCGGTTGTGAGCCTAAGAATTATGAGATTATCTTAGAGAATAATGGTAGGTTTAATGAGACTATTGATTTTCTGATTGAACCCTTTTATGCCGAGGTTAATGGTGGGGAGAGTGTGAGGTTAGGCCCTTCTGAGAGCAGATCATTAAATCTTAGTTTTGAGCCCCCTTGTAACGAGCTTAAGAGAACTCAGGTTAAAGTAACTGGGTTTTTAGAGAGCGATTCAGCCGTTAAGATGAGTGACGAACTGAATATAGGTTTTATTCCAACTGAGAAATGTTTTAGGGCTAAGATTTTTGCTGATAAACAAGTTACGATTGATTATAGTTCTGAGTTGGTCCCTTTTACAATTAAGAATGAAGGTGAGATTGTAACTGATTACTCGATTGATGTTGATGGCCCCGAATGGGTGAGTCCTGAGATTGAGAGTGTATCACTGAAGCCAGGAGATGAAGTTAAATTAAATTTGATCTTGGGGATTGGGGGGGGCGATGTTACGGATGTTACTGATGGGAATGCTACTGAAGGAGGTGCTGTTACTGAGGGCGATTATGTTGTTAGGATTAATATTAATTCAAAAGATTATTCTCAGTCTAAGGTAGTTATTCTGAAGCTGAGGGAAGAGATACCTTTTAAGAATATTAGTGAGTTTTTTGATAAGAATTTAGGCATTATGTTAGGGATTATATTCTTGGTTGTAGTTAGTTACATATTTATTTCTAGGAACAAGAAGAAGATTAGTATTATCAAAAAAAATAACATTATCAAAAAAATTAAGTTGAATAAGAAAAACAAAAAATTAGTTTTTAGAATCCTGATGGCTGTTTTATTTTTGGCTTTGATTATTGCAGTATATTATCTGTTGAGTTTGTTGAATGTTTTGGATGGAGTATTACATTTTTTATTTTGGTACCAATATTATATTTATACTTTGATTGTTGTGGTAGTTGTATTGATTCCACTTGTTATGTTTTTTGTGAAAAGAAAAAAGAAGAAGAAAAAGAAAGTGAAGGAAATTAAGAAGGGCAAGCTAGTGGTTAAGGAGATTAAAGAAGTTAAGAAAGAAGAAAAAATTGAGGCAGTTAAAGAGTTGAAAAAAGAGAAGGTAAAACAGATAAAAGATACAAAGAAAAAATCTACTGGGATTTTTAAGAAGATTATAGGGGTAGTATATATTGTTCTTATTGCAGTAATTATTATTGGAGCGTTAACTTACTCTTTTTTTCAGTTTAATGAAGTGATAAATGAGTTCTTTGTTACCTATCTCTATTATATTGTTCTTGGTGTTGTGCTACTGATAATATTTATTTTGATGATTAAGTATAACAAGAAGGTAACTAAGTTGTTCTTGGGTGAAGAAAATAAGAAGAAAAATGAGGGCAACAATAAGGTTGGTTCTAAGAAAAAGAAGAAATAGTATTGTGTGCTCTTTGCTATATTATTGAACTAGTTATTATGAAAAGTTCGTAGACTATCCCTGCTAGGAACATTAATATTAGTAGAAATCCTACGATGTTATTTTTGTTGATTGAATATTCTGGATTTCTTTTCCCTACTTCTTTTGCTTTCCAATACATAAGGACAACAAGGATGCCAATTGAGCCACCCGATATTGCACCGGTGATATCTATCACTTTGAAAAAAGAATTGTCTATTTTTGTTAAGATGATTATTGCGGACGCTACTAATGGGATGAGGCATGTTAATGAGGTGGATAGTTTTTCTTTTAGTTTGAAGTCGAATCTGTACATTTCTTTAAGTGCTAATCCTATGGCTATGAATGATGTTGCCATTGTTAGGATTCCGAAAAAAAGACCAAATAATAATACGTTGTTACCAAGTACTTTTCCTAAACCAATAACTGCACCGTCTGTCATGTTTTCTTGGCCAGTTATTCCTATGACAATTAAGGCAAATATTATGTAGATGACCATGGAAATTAAGGTTCCTGTTATGATAGATTTCTTTAGATATTTTTTATTTTTTTGAAGTTCTTCATTCATTTCGGGAACGGCTACTACCCCCATAAATGCAAATAGGACAACTCCATAAGGGATGAATATATTTTTGATGTCAAAACTGATTAGGTTGTTGATATTTATTGAGGGGTACCCTACTATGATGAATATTAATATGATTACTAAGATTAGTCCCACCATTATTAGTTCGCTCTTTTCTATTGCGGCAAGACCTCTGTATATTAGGTAACTTCCAATTATGAAGAAGGCTATGGAGTAGATTAAGGGGTTGCCTCCTAGGAATGGGCCAAGTAGTTTTGAGAGGAATTCTCCTTCTTTGATTGTGTATGCTATTAGTGCCCCATACATTCCAAAGATCATTGAAAGAACCATAATCTTCCTTCCTGCCTTTCCTAGATAAATATCTGCATAACCGGTCATTTGATGACTCTGTTTTGTTCTTAATGAAATCTCTCCCATGTAAAGGTTGATTACTAGGGTGGCAATTCCTAAAATGACAATATTGAGAAGACCTGTGAGGAACCCTGCTTTGACAACGACAAATGGGATAGCAAGAATACCTGCGCCAATTGTCATTCCGACTAATGTTGCTATTGCTTCTAGAGAATGTTTCTTTGACATGAATTGATATTTAGTTGAGAATTATATAAACTTTGCTGAAGAGATTTCAAATAGTTTAAGTTTATTGGGCATTCGATCATTTTTAACCGAAAATAAAGATAAGCATTATTGTACTTATGATGTTGTTATGAGGAACAAGCATGCTAAGAGTTTTTTTAAGATTGTTGGTTCCAGAAATCAAAAAAATATTCAAAAATTTGAAAGCTTATCTTAAGGAGAGATGGGGACATTGGGATTTGAACCCAAATCCGACGGTGTAGCCCTTGGTAATCATCGGCAGTGCCTCATCGCTCCAAGACTGGAGCCATCTATACTAGCCAAGTTATACTATGTCCCCACTGTTGTTTTTAGGGGAGGGGGTCATTATATAAATATTCTTATTTTTTTATTTTGTTAGAAGGAGAGTATGTCTCCGATCTCTGTTTTGGTTTTTTTGATTGTGTTTTCTGGGAGCTCAAGAACATATCTTGATTTATTTTTTGGAGTGTAGAAAGTGAACGGTTTGAAGTTTTCTTTTATTTCGATGACTTTTTTTTCTTTGTCTAAGTAGATGATGTCTATTGGGAAGAAAACAAAGATCATGTGTAATGGGACCTTTTTATCTTTTTTGTAGGGGAATACTAATCCCTTGTCAATTAGTTTTTTGTGGAAGATTAATCCTATTGATTTATTTAAGAAATTGTTGCAGAATCTTAACTTATTGACTAAAATTTTGTTTTTTGTCTTGTTTTTTATCGGCATATGTTTTCCAAGATGGTTTATTTATTTATAATTGTTCGTGTTTTCTATATTGAGTCTACCGAAACATTTAAATATGTGTGTTTAAATAATAAAACTAATTATGCTATAGGGTAGGTAATATAGGGTGGGATAAATAGGTTTTATCTCTTAAAAAAAGATGTTGATCATTCAAAAAAAGGTGGTACCATGATGGAAAAAGAGGCTAAGTCTAATCTTAAGATAATTATTTCTGCTGTTATTCTGTTGGTTGTTATGTCTGTGTTTGGAAGTGGTGTTAACATTGTCATCCATAATCTTATGAATGGGACAAGGCTTAGTGCTGCGAATAACTCCTTTGTGATTAATATCACTATAGAACCTACTGATGGTGAATACGCTACTCCGTTAAATGTTAGTAATGTAACTTTTTGGTATAATAGCAGTGGAAAGTTAAGCACTCAGTATGCGTTAATCGGTACGAACCAGACAGCTGGTGGAGTACAAATGAATTTTAATAGTACAACAATTGGTTGGGATATCTCTAATATCACTAATGGAACTTACACAATTAATATCACTCTCTTCGTTAATAGTTCAGCTGATGCTTCGGTGGCTGCAAATAGTACAGCCGTTTTTAACATTTCTGTTGATGGAGTTTTAGCGTCTATGTCCGGGACACAGTATCCGGAAGATCAAGGATCAACTACTCAGTTTATTAAGGTGACTCCTGATGATGCGAATATTGATACATGTAAGGTGTATGTGAATAGTTCAAATGGTATTGACATAAATTTCACTACTGCAAACTTTACAAACAGTACAGCGAATGATTTGGCTTCTTTGCAAACTTGGACAATTGATGTTCTACAAAGTGGCTATACTAATGGTACTTATAATTGGAGTGTTTGGTGTAATGATACTTTTGGTAATGTTAATGAAAGCTTATTTGAGACTAATTACTCATTTAACCTTGTTAGTAATTCACTAACTGTATTACCTGTAAATATTAATGGTTCCGTATTAGGTTCTTCATCTGATAGTCTGAACTTTGTTGATTATCCGATTACAGTAGGGGTTAATGTTACTGGTTCAAATATAGATTCAGTGTGGTATATATTGACTAATGTGGCTAGCGCTGTTGGTCCTCATACTAATGAGACTATCTATAATTTATCAACTCATAATATTAGTATTATAGATGATACCACTAATCCACGGTTAGTTAATATTTCTACAAGGATTAATAGTATATATAGGAATCCTGGTGCTCATGGTGTTTGGTTCTGTGCGAATACCACTGGGGGGGATGTACACTGTAATAATGTTGATGCGCCTGGTGGCCTGATTTGGTCTGGTCAACAAGCTGGTTTTACAATAGAGGGAGTTAATGTAACCCAACTGATATCTACATTTAATGGTTCTGTATTGGGGAACTTGACAGTCTTTTATGAGAATGGCACTGCCCTTACAACTCTATCTGAAGGCGAATTTGTGAGTCCTAGTTTGTATAATTATACCTTTAGGATAAATATGACTGATGATTTAGGATATCCAGTTGTAATTGAAATTGATGGGATAGATATAAATGAGACTTATTTAGCTAATATAAGGTTATCCAATCTGACTGTTAATGAAGGTAACGCGCTTCAGGACCAAGTAGGTCATGGATATAACTTAACAGTGGCATGGTTTGAGATAGCTAACTTTGTTCCTTCTGCTAACAATTATAAATATGGAAGAGCAATTTATGATAAATATTATAATGACTACTATTATTGTGGTGGAACGTTCTCCAATCCTAGTTGTAGTGAAATTTCCAATTGTAGTGCATCTACAAATGGGAAGGATATATGGGGAATAAACTATACGAACCATGAAGATTACATCCCAACAGATTCTGCATGTTACATAGAGGAAGATGGCAACTCTTACATCTATATGGATCATTTCTCAGGAGCTTTGGGGTCAGAAGATGTTGTGGCACCGAATGTGACTTTTAATTACCCAATTTCAGGAACTAATGTTAGTAATAATGGGACATATATTAATATTTCATTTGCTGATGCTGGAACTGGAATTGATAATAGTTCGATAAGAATAGATTTTGAAGGAGGAACTACTGGAGTCTCTCCTTTTAACTTTACAATAGCTAACTTAACAACTGCATGTTATGATAGGTCTGATGTTAGTTCAACAAACCCAGTGAATGCGTCCCATGTAGAATGTTACTTTAATCTTTTTGATTATGGGATTCACTTATCTGATGGATCATGGAATATTAGTGGTAATGTGACTGACAGTAATCGGACTATTACTGTGGCTCGATTAAATTTCACAGTGGATACTGTTGCACCAACCTTTAATGCATGGAATATTACAAACACAAGTATACAAAATTGGAATGAGAATAATACTGTATCAAACAATAATACGGGCCATAATATTGGAATCCTACAGGGATCTTCAATAACTGCATTTATTAATTTTACTGATGCTGCATCTGATGTTAAGCATATAATATTGCAGATGTATAATGATACAACAGATAGTTGGACGACTGTTCAAAATGATACTAATGCATCACATATTAGTGATGGAAGTGTTTACAATATTACTTATGCACTTTCTAATGCATCAGACAGCTTCCAATCGGGACATAATGTTTCATTTAGAATGCAGGGAGTTGATTATGCAGGTAACGTTAATACATCTGGTGTATTAATAGTACAGGTAAATGATAGTGCTAAGCCACTTATACAAGTAGGTATTAGTCAGACTTCAAATACATCTGGATTTGGAGGAAACTTAACAAATATGAGTTCTACTTCATTCTGGGTTGAAGTGAATATTTCAGAGAAGCAGAATTTGACTATTGCAAATATTAGTATTGATGGAGCTTTGACTCAAACTGGGAATTGTAGTAATTACCTTAATCTTACTACTGCAGCAGTTCCAGTTACTTTGACTAATTTGACAACAATTAAAGGGACTGACTATAGGAGTCAATTCACATCTCCAGAGATATTCCATAGTAGTTGTGGTACTGACTTAGGAGATGAACAATCTCATTGGGTGGTTGTTACTGCTCAGGATTCATGGGGGAATATTGAGACTGTAAATTATACTTTTACAGTTGACACGCGTGTTCCTTATGATATAACTTTGGGTTATAATACATCATTGGGAGGAACTGTTTCTGGTGTTGCAGAAGGTTTACAGCCATTTAATATATCCAATTATGCTTGGGTATCCATTAATGTGAGCAGTTCATCTTCTGGATTGAGGACATTGCAGTATAATACAAGCTGTAATAGCGCATTGGCTACAGTACAAAATAATACAGATTTCCAACCATTCAATAATACCTTGTGTTTAGCAGCAACCTCTGGTACTAAGGACATAATGATTAAGGCTACAAGTACTGCAGGTGGTGTGAATACAACAACGTATAGTATTGGATTAGATAGGCATGCACCAGATATTACATTGAACTCAATTGAGTCAGTTGCTGCTGCGTCTATAGAGGGAGTAGAGTTTACTGAGAATATGAGTTTGAATTTTTCAACTCCTACTGAGACAACATATCTTTCATCAATCGGATATTATCTTGATGGTGGAGCATATACTCTTCTGGTTGGTGGCAATATTGATCAGAAATTGAGCTATAATTACACTATTAATGTAAGTTATGGTGGTAAGCATACTCTTACTTTACAAGCAAATGATTCGGTAGGTAATACGGCAAATGCAACGACGTATACATTTACAACAGTGGGATCAATTGATGTTGATGGGAAAGCGTCTGAGTTAAATCTCTCATTAGGGGATACTCACATTGCTGGATTGAATATAACTAATGCTAGTAACGGTGCAATTATAGAGGGAGGCTATGTATTAATTAATAGTAGCGAAACCCTTTTGGTTGACATTAAATTGTTGATGAATAGTTCATCCACTAGTTCAGTGAATGTTACTATTGACGATATCAATGCATCAGAAGCTAGTTGGCAGAATCTTAACTTTACTGTTACAAGCAACGCAGAGATAGATGAACTTAATATTAGGAGAAACTTTAGTGCAGCTGTTCTGAGATTTGTGAGGTTCAATGGTAGTACAATGAGTGACTTTATCCCTAATACGAATGCGTACTTTGGAAGAGTTGAAGTAGGGTATAATCTTTCAGAAGCTAGGATTATAAATGGATCAGTGTTTGTGGCAATGTGGTTTACAAATGTCTCCGATTATTCATCTAGGACATTAATAGATCCATGTACTACTGCAACTGGTGGAGCAACAACACCATATACACCTACAAAAACGACACCTTGCTTTAATGTGACAAATAACATTAGTTCAACAATATTTGTACCGAGTTTCTCGGCGGTTGTTGTTGTGAATGATACGATGGCTCCAACGGTTACTGTAAATCATCCACAAAAGAATGAGGGAGATAGTGCATTTATACTGAATGTTACTGTATCACAGGATACAAGTTCATGTCAGTGGATGATTAATACAAGTGCATACTATGATGGAACTGATTCAGTACGAACAAGTTGGGTGGATATGACAACACCATCATTATTGAGTGGGACTTCATTGTATACATGTCAATCATTATTACCTATCGGGTTGGCAAACTTCTCAAGCTCTAAATTGGGAATGTATAACATAACTTTGAACATTACAGATAATGCAGGAAACCAGAACATAACTGCTTATATCTTTAATGTGACAGATAGTGTAATGCCTACATATACAAACCTCACTAATGATAGTATATCTTCATCTGGTGCGACTATTGGGATTGAATCTAACGAGTATGTAAATGCATCCGTAAGGTATACTGTAGGGATGTCTCCAACAAGTAGCATAGTGACTTCACAGAGTAGTCCATTTACTACCAAGAAACCTATAATAACTTTAAGCCTGGCGCCATCGTCATACATAAACTATTCAGTTAAAGTATGTGATGTAGCAGGAATATGTAATACAACTGGAGTGTATAACTTTACTACAGCAGGAGAAGAAGATTCATCAGGTGATGACACCACTACTACAGGTACAGGTGGAGGAGTTACTGTTGCAAAAGCAAACAATGTAGCAGCAAAGACAAGTCATTTATGGAGTTCATTAGCGGCTGGAGAAAGCATTAGTATGAAGATATCCAACAACAAGATTGCATTTAAGGAAGTAAAAGTTACAACAGCAAATGCTTTGACTAGTATGAAGCTTGAAGTTGCGAGCTTAAAAGAAATGCCTTCATCATTGACTGAAGCATCTGATAAGGTCTATCAATACTTGCAAGTAACTAAGACAAATTTGGCTGATAGTGATGTGGATACAGCGACAATCAAGTTTGAAGTGACTAAAGTATGGTTGGCAGAGAGTGGTGTTGCAGAAGACGATGTTGTATTGCTAAGGTATGTTGATGGTAAGTGGAATGTGTTGACTACCGATAAATTGGAGAGTGGAGACTTAACGGCAACTTATATTGCGAACACTCCAGGATTTAGTTACTTTGCAATTGGAAGTAAGAAAGGGGCAAAGACTGAAGCGCCTGCTGATACGCCTACTACTGATGAACCGACAGATATACCTCCTGGAGAGTCAGGTGAAGGAGTTACTGAGCCAGTAAAACCAATAAGTACAGCAATCTGGGTAATAATAGCGATTGTAGCGATAATAATCATTGCGGTGATTATTTACTCGGCACAAACCAAGAAAAAACATTAAATTTTTTTATTTTTTTCTAATTTTTTATTTAATTTAAGTTTGTTAGATTATTCTATAGAAATAGCCCCATAGCCAACTGCAGAAGAATAATTGTTTATTATGTCTCCAGATGTGTAGTAATGGAGTAATCTTGCTTTTTTTGCGTTTAATAGGTTGGATAATTCTATAATTGCGGCGATAGGGTATTTTCCACAGATTGTGGCTCCTGTTTGCTGTATGTGGTCTAGGAAGCGGTAGCTGTTGAGGTTTATGATTTGGTCAATGGCTGTTTTGTCTAATTTGTATAAGTTTTCTTTTATGTTTTCTTTGAATGGATTGTAGTTATAATGTTCTCCAAAATGGGTAAAGTCTGATGATGCTATTACTATTACCTGTTTATTGAGGGTTTTTATGGTATTGTGGATACTTTTAGCGATGTCCCCTGGGTTTATATCTGGGGAGACAATAATTGGGCTTATTTTGAGTTTATTGGGGTTGTCTTTACTTATGAACTGTAGAAATGGTAGTTGGACTTCAATTGAGTGTTCTGACTTGTGGGCTTCTTCGTTTTGAGGGATATTGGAGCTGTTTATTAATGCATTTCCGAATTCTTTGTCATTTTCTACAATTCCGAAGGGAGTTTCCCAATCGTTTAGGGATACGCATGATGGGTAGCCAGAATGACTTAGACCTAAAAGAATGAATGTGTCTGGGAACTTAGATTCTGCTATTTCTTTGTATGCCCAGGCTGCACAAGGTCCTGAGAACTCATAGCCTGCGTGAGGGGCTATTACGCCTATGGTTTCTTTTGTTCTTTTTTTTAATGGTAAATCTCCTGGTCCGAATTTTGACGTGAAGCAATTGTTTAGTTGTTTGTCTAATTCGGTTGGTGAGGATTCATAGAATTGGCCTGCTACGATTGGTTTTCTAATTGGCATTATCTTTTGTTTAATGTTTTGCTAGTTTAAATAATTTATTTTTTGAATTTATTGTTTTGGATACAAAAGATATTTAAGTCAGTGTTCCTATATTTCTTGATATGGGGAACCAAGAGATAGCTAATATTTTCTATGAGATTGCAGATATTTTGGAGATTCAGGGAATTGATTTTAAACCGAGGGCTTACCGGAATGCGGCTAAGAGTATTGAGAGTTTGTCTTCTGACCTTATGGAGATTTTTAAGAAAGGTGAGTTAAGGAAAATTCCTGGTGTTGGTGAACATATAGGTGAGAAGATTGAGGAGATTCTGAAAACTGGGAAATTGAAGTATTTTGATAAGTTGAAAAAGAAAGTTCCAAATTATATTGAAGAGTTTATGAAAGTGCCAGGGATGGGTCCTAAGAAGGCTAAGTTGCTTTATGAGAAATTAGGGATTTCTACAATCAAACAATTGGAGAATGCTGCAAAAGGACATAAAATCTCTGGATTGGGGGGAATGGGTAATAAGTCAGAAGAGGATATACTTCGTGGAATTGAGCTATTGAAGAAAGGTAAGGGACGGATGCTGCTTGGTCATGTTTATCCTACTGCTGAAGAGATCGTTGGATATTTGAAGAAGTTAAATGGGGTTCAGGGGGTTGAGATTGCTGGTTCTTTGAGGCGTATGAGGGAGACGGTAAGGGATATTGATATTTTAGTTGTTTCGTCTAAGGCTGAGAATGTCATGGGGCATTTTGTTAAGTTCCCAGATGTTATGGAGGTGTTGGCTAAAGGTAAAACAAAGGCTAGTGTTGTTCTTAAGGGAGGGGTTCAGGTTGATGTTAGGGTTGTTGGTAGGGATGTGTTTGGGTCGGCAATGCAATATTTTACCGGTTCTAAGGATCATGGCATTGCTCTCCGGAATATTGCTATTAGTAAGGGGTTGAAACTAAGTGAGTATGGGGTGTTTAAGGGGAAGAGGGTTGTAGCTAGTAAAACTGAGGAGGACGTTTATGGGAAGTTGGGATTGTCTTATGTTGAACCAGAAATGAGGGAGAATAGGGGAGAGATAGGTGCAGGTTTGAAGGGAAAACTTCCTGAGTTGATTGAGTATAATGATATTAAAGGAGATGTGCATGTTCACTCAAATTATAGCGATGGAGTAAATAAAATCGAGGAGATGGTTAAAGGAGGGATTAAGTTAGGTTATGATTATATTTGTATAACTGACCATTCACAATCACAAAGGATAGCTAATGGGCTAGAGGAGAAAAAGTTGTTGAAACAGATTAGTGAGATTGATAGGCTGAATAAGAAGTTTAAGGGGATTCGGATATTGAAAGGTTCTGAGGTTGACATTAAATCAGATGGTACACTTGATTTTCCTGAAGAGATATTGA